>Ga0307517_10000068_pt1 | contig 140374 bp, 130 predicted proteins | sample 23_EM_MG_FD_194515 | JGI IMG/M metagenome (GOLD analysis project Ga0307517, IMG submission 194515) | Populus trichocarpa ectomycorrhiza microbial communities from riparian zone in the Pacific Northwest, United States - 23_EM | ecosystem: Host-associated > Plants > Roots > Unclassified... | reverse complement strand
CTGATCAAATGTATACAGCGGAACCCCCCCCCCCCCCCCCCCGTTCCTCGTTCTATCGATATCATGAGAGAGTACTATGATTGGATACCAATGTCATTTTTTTTACCAAAGATAAAGTATCAGGCGCATGAACTGTCTATTTTCTGAAGAAGCAGTTGAAAGATCAAGAAGAAAGAGTATTATCGGCCAGTTCCTATGGTCTAGTGGCTTAGGAGACTGGTCGGCTAATTTGAAACAGGGACCGTCATGAGTTCGAATCCGGGGGGCAGTGGAGTAGCTGAGCATTAAAAATAATGCTCGGCGAACCACTTTTTTGCTGGGGGTTAGGTCTAGGGTTGGTAATGAATGCCCTTGGGCCAACTCCCGCCAAATGTTGCGGTGGGACTACTGGCTAGTGTTCCGGTACAAGTACTATCCCCGTAACTTGTAGTACCAATATTACGTAAAAAGCCAGTAGTAAGCCAGATAGAGATATCTAACGCTCTTTAAAGTGGTGTTCGACTAGTAGTTCTTTGGGCTAGATTCATCTAGTGATTGATGGGTTCGGAAGTATGGCACTCATCTAAGAAGAGTAGGGGCTTCTGTTATGAGCTGCTATGGCTATGTTCATATATCGTGATGCTTCCAGGTCTTCGTTATTCCACTAGTATTCGCAATCTATTGACCTATTTTAGCACAATTTCGCGATCATGCGACAAGCCATTTGTAGCAACTTGGCTTGATTCCCATATGCGAGCCCGGATCCACTCTACCGCCTTTTGTGTTCATGTTATCTCACTCGGCGACTGGGCTACTTGGGTACCGTAAAAACTGCAATACTTGAGTGGTGTGCTATGTAGTCGCGAATTCCCTACTTGAGAAATGGGGGCGAAAAGTACCGCAAAAAAAGACGGCTCAGCCCCTCTGAGAGACATAAAAAAACAAAAACACAAGAGACCTTACCAGAGGTGGCAACTCTGACTACCGTATAATCCGGCAAAAGTCGGATTGGAACTAAAGCGAATTAAAGTTAAACTCGGGCAACCGAGCCAACGGGATCACAGGAAGAACTCCAACTTGCCACAGTTTGCCACAGTTTAAACATATAGGCCATAGTGATTGGGCAGATTTAAGAAAATCGTCACTAGCGTGAATCCGACTTTCGCCGGATTATACGGTACATAGCACACCACTCAATTATTACAGTTTTTACGGTATCTGCAGTACCGTAGAATCTCGAATAATTGAACAATGTGCTATGTCGTTGGAGTTGCCTTCTCTGGTAAGGTCTGGTGTTTTTTTGTTTTTTTATGACTCCCAGAGGGGCTGAGCAGCTCTTTTTTTGCCGCAATTTTCACCCCTTCTCCGAGGTAGGGAATTCTCGACTACATAGCACATTGTTCAATTATTCGAGATTCTACGGTACCGCATATTCGTGACGCCCGTTTTTTTATCGGGTGCGATTCCCTGAACTGGATTACTATAAGTTGGGACGCGAAAAGATTTTGTTGTCTATTAACGACTAAAATCTGCAACTCCCTAACCTCGAGAACTCGAAGATGTATGATACTAGTACTAGTATTTGCTCTTACTTACACGAGGTTTACCTTCTGGGTTAATGGTAAAGTTATTGTGTAGAAAAAAAACCCTAGATCTGACTAGTCGATAGATTCTTGTGGTTATGCGTCTTTCCGGGGCTATGGAGATATCCGAAGCCAGATAGAGCTTTATGTTTAATCTTTTGTCCAGAAGTATTCCCGGGGGTGGGTAATGTGGGGTCCATTAAATCACCAGAGGACCAGTACTAAGTCTCCTAAAATTATCGCCCATATTAAAAGGAGAGTCCATGGGTATGCTCTGGATATAACGGCTCAACAGTATAGTATCCCTTGCAAGGATCAGTATCTTACGATTGTTGGGGGCGAGATCTCTTAGTGACCCAAATCTGTGTTTTTGATAATGGTTTGGGTCCCGACATTCCTCTCCCCCGAATGCCTCATCTTCCCCGGCTAAATCCCGTTCTCAGCTCTTGGAATGGGACTACTCGGACGCAGCCCTCAAGTCAGTTTGTATCCTCTTGTCCACCGAAAAGAGCGCCTCGCCGACAAACTCTCATTACGTGACGGTAGGCCAAGAGAGGTCTATGGCGAAATTTTTATAGAAGTCGGATCAAGAGGTACCGGTGACAAATGTTGTCGTCACCTACCCCTTTTGCACCAAAATTCGCCGTTTTTGCAGCCACGGAACAGTATCATATCCACCTCAATCAAGTATCTAAAGGCCCAAAGCACTAGAGGTATATCTTGGCTCCACTAAACTGAAATCTCAACCAAATTAGACACATGCTGTGTCATTGGTGGGCCGAAGAAAATTGCAATTTTGTGATTAAGTACCTTTTTCTGTGGCCCCATACAAATTCCACGGCATGGCATGGTCAATTAGACTACCCACTTTTTGTTTGTCTCCACAAGTGCCAATTCATAAGTAATTGAAGCTAAAGTTATATGGACTGAATCAACAACCTAGCTACCCATAGACGAAATTTGGTAACTATTGGTGTTGAGGATCTTGTTATGCTGTGGGTGTCGTGGGGGCTTGGTTTCGCTGGTTTTGGTGTGTTGTGACGAGTACTTCACCAGACTGACGATGACTTATGTCCAAGAACTATGTATACAGTATGTTCAACTGTATTAGAAAAGAGCCTTATATTATAAACATCAATAGATGGGTCAATCAACATCGTGAGCGATAGATCATCGATCCCTAGATTCTTGCCTACTCGAACATAATTTGGCGGGAATACCGTAAAAACTTGAATAATTGGACGGTGTGCTATGAATTCCCTTCTGTGGAAAGAGGGCAAAAAACACAGCAAAAACACGGCCCCTTTCCCCCTTCCGAGACAGAGAAACAAAAATTTCTTGATCTTACCGGGAGGGGGAAGCCCAACGACATAGCACAAGGTTCAATTATTCGAGTTTCTACGGTATATGAATTGCAATCACCAATCTATGGTGCTTGCTCGCGTGCAGCACAAATTTCCTAGCTGTCGCAATATCAACCAAATAGAGAAGGGTAAAAAATGGCAGATAGATAATATGCACCCTGCTTGACTTAATTCCTCGGATCTACCTTTGAATACTCGTATATAAGAAAGGGCGCTCTTCTCTGAAATGAAAAAAAAAGTGGAAAACGGGGGAAAACATTATGAAAACTATTGTATGTTAAGTAATTCACCGGTCTAACCATACATTACAGTATACATCCGGCAGCATGCGAGGGTGGTGGTGTTAGGTTGTTTACATCCGACGAATCTAGATTAACTTTACCACGCCCTCACGTCTGGCCGCAGCATGAATAGCATTATATCCCTGCTCGTCTGATATAGTAGGATGGGCATCCCCCTATTCAAGAAGCAATCCGCGAGCATCCAATCCCTATATGTGGCATCCCATATTAATGGCGCTGCGCCGTTGGAATCACGCCTGTTTAGCTCTCACCTTTTAATATCCACCAGTCTATCGTGATTTTAGTGATCCAGATATATGCTATGCAGTGCTGTCCTGTAACTTCACTGATATTGGTATGTCTACTATAGTAATTACCACCCGGGAAAAGAAGTCAACATTCTACCCACTTTAACGTCCCAGCCTAGGGACGGCTTCAGTGCACCGTACTCCAAGTACGCTGCCCCCCTCAGGCCACTACGGCTACTAGCCTGGATGGGAATGACCAGCCTACCGCGCCAGCCGTCCTGCATCCATAAGTAGGGTTCCCACAGGTTGGACCATGAGGTACTGTATTAAGGACCGAAAATTTCCATATTCAGAGCTATCTTTTACCCTCTCTAAAGATTCAACCAAGATAGACCTTGGAAAGGTTGGGTTAGATAATATAGTTCTACTAATACCGGCGTAGACCAAGTACAAGTCACAGGCATAAAGAACTCGAACATTTGAGTCCGAATTTTGTATGGGCGGTCAGACACGCACAGACATTTTGCCATACGAATTCCTCATCCCTGTATTCGGGTTCTTTATGCCTGTAACTTGATACATCATAAAGATAAGAACTCTAGATCTTGCTGGAGGCCCCTTTTCGGACTATCTCTTAATCACCTTAAGGATAAAATTTGATAACTCTAATTTCAAAAAATGCAGAGGCAGAAAACCCAGGCATTATGTTTTTAATCAACATGGAAAAAAGAGGTTTAGGTTGGGGAACAGACAAAGAACGGAAGGAGATACCGGTAGTTGTTCATGGGAGGAGCGCGAAACAGTACCTCATGTGATATCATTGAAACAGCAGCCAGCCAGTCCCTGTACACTCCAGGGGTATTAACCCGTTGTGTATCACACGAACCACTCCCCCAGCAATAGCACCTGTAATCTTTCTAATTGGTGATAAACCCAACCCAATTTGCGAATTTAAAAATACTTAAACAAGAAAAGAAGCTCCGCCCACACTAAACAGGAAAAAAGATATCGCAAAACTCTTTCAACAAAAGAACGGAGCAATAAATACAAACCCGAAAGCGCGAACCCCTGATCCTCGACTTTTACCCCTTCTCCCCAGTCTTTTCATCGTTTCCAATGCCATGAATCTTCTTGAATTCCTCGACGATACCACGGTAGTCTTCTGGGAAATACGGTTCGATAAGGTCAGCAACTCCATCAGGCTTTCTTTGCGACTTGACACCAATTTCTTGGAGGAGGTTGTCTACAACCTATGGAGAGTTAGTAGGTGTCTGAATGGAACCCATGGCCTTGTAGGTAGTTACCGGAAGGAATTCAAAAAACTGGCAAGTGAACTTATAGCCCAAGTTCAAGTAGCGTCTTCTGGAAAAAGCACTAGTAACAGCCACTTCATGCTCCATTTCCGCAAAGCTCTTTCCCGGATGGATATGTCCAGACATCCAAGCAACAGCCCACAAGGCCATAATCTCAGACGTTATAGGAGTCGAATACGTCTTAACCGTGCCAATGAAAACTAGCGACCGATCCGGCTCTTCTCCAGCCAAGAGCGGCAAAGGAACCATATTGCGCCAAAGCCGATATGGTGTATGCGTTACGGGGATTTTCTCGTGTGGCGGGGGCCTTCCAAGACGCGGGAATCGCTCGACTACCTCTCGATCCGCGATCTCCTCAAGACGATCCCATTTTGCTGTCACCCCGGGTGGGCATTGCCGGATGGGAATTGGAAGTCCGAGGTTTGCGCCCTCTTCAGGGGAGAAGGTGGTTTGGGTTATGTCGTAGCCAGTAGCATAAATAACCACGTCAGCGCGGTGAGAGGAGCCGTCATCCAGATGGACTTGGTCGCCTTCGAGCTTATCGATGGTGTTGCGGTGGACCTTGATTTCGCGGCCGCGGTGAATCCAGTCGAGGATGTCTGGCTGTGTTAGAGCTGTGACTCCCACGTTGAGCCAGAACGCACTGTTGGGTATATCAGTACTTTAATGAGCTGAACTACATTCGAATTGCGTTGTGCTTACCCATGATCAACAATATTTGGTGCCAGCTTAGCCAGATTTTCGCTCTTGGTGTATTCCCCGTTACTTTGCATTGAATTTGTGGCGCGCTCCCAATACTTCCAGTGAATCCATTGTCCCAAGAAATTCTTCCCGCTGTGTAATGCCCAGTGCCACCAATCGTTTGTGTGAAGATTAGGATTCAATTTGGAAAAGAGTCTGGAGGTGGGGAAGTCATCAGAAGCTTTCTCGCCACCAGCTCCAGCAATCACCAGAGGAACACCTCCACCTCCCTTCCTAACAACCCAATTAACGTGCTTCCCGTTCGTGACAAGACTGTATATGGCATCGATTGCGGACTTTCCGGCGCCATACACAGTGACGTTTTTGACAGCGGGAGATGTGACATAGTCGTGATGTGTACCTAGCTCTTTTGTGTGAAAGATTTTAGAAGTAGATTCCTGGCTCGGAATTTTAGGTATAACGGGCTTGGATGTCAACCCGGTTGCAACAATAAGTCTGTCGCAAGTCATGAGTTCTGAGCCGTCGCCGATCCAGACGTCCCATCTCTTGCCGTCCTCATTACGTGCAACCCTGCTAACGGAAGTGTTGAATTTGATACGCTGCATGACACCGAATTCTTCGGCGTATTCTTTCATGTATGCGTGGATTTTAAGGGCGGGGACAAATGCGTTTCCGTTTCCGCCCTCTATTTCGATGTTGAGGTCTGAATACTCGTATCTACGGTATCGCTGTTGGGCGAGAAGGCTTGGGTAAATACGACCTCGACTCCATGTGCCCCCGATTGTCTCTTCGGATTCTAGGATTGTTAAGTCGACATGGGGCTCGACCTGAAGATATCTAGCTAAATGTCAGCCCTCGCTTCTTAGAGGAAAACGTACCTGTTGAAAGGAAAGAGGCATACATTTTGGCAGCAACCAGCCCAGACCACCCAGCACCGATGATAATTACTTTCGTAGACATTGCATAAGAAACACAAGTAAACTAAGACGCAATAAGTCTCTAGGATGGGACGCACTAGGTGGTTAAGTGGCAGCTTCTCCAGAGTCTAGGCATATTATAAATACTGGTGATTACTATTGTCCATCCTGGCCCGGTGGAGCTTCGAGGGCCAACCCCTGCTCCTATAAGCGTTCGCATATGTAGGCCCTCCAGGGGGACATCTCCCCCTCGCTTTGTTCCTTGTGCAGGCACCCTCGCCCAGATAACCGGCATTTACCGGCAGTCGAAGGACCACGAAGGGTTTATTCAGAGTGTCAGACACGGGCACACAACACAACTACAGTGAAACTCGTTAAGGCTAGGAATGAGGCAGGGTTAGAGAACGGTAGCAATCAAGACTTACTTCTCAAAGAGGAAGATACGCAAGGAAACATTCCATTAGGGGCTTTCAGCACCAGGGTCGAAAAAGGGCACCCCGGCAGTCAAGTTTCCAGCCGGTCTGCCATATGTGTACGTAGAAAGGAGTTATGCACATCAAACCCCCTCAACCTTAAAAATTTGGATCAAGGTCCCTCGGCTCACGGGTCTAATATCTCAATTCATTAACTAAATCAATTATGATTTGGTTTTTATTCTAGGTGGAAAAACATAAGGAGGCAAGAGGCCCTGGATCATAAACACCGATAACCTACTTTCAAGTAGCTCGGCCACTAGCAAAATGAGAATCGGGAGGGGCAAGAAGAGAAGGCCATATTGTTGATGGTGGAACAATAATCCAAGTAGTAGAACATGAGGAAGCGCAGATATTGGCGAGCGCAAATATGGAGGAGCACAAAAGTGTGGACGTATGGAGGAACACTCGGGCATGATATATAGACTTACTAGACTATACATGTAGAAGCTTTCTCTTATCAAGTAGTCGTTAGCTAGTAACTTCTAGTAGGCAATGCGCCCTCTACATCTCCGGCCGCCACCACAGAGAGATTCTTTCACTTCCATTGGTTGACCTAAAAAAAAACTTGGTTATATAACTAACCTCTAGCTCCCTATCCCAGCAGGCATCGTAAGGTTCCATTTTTTGTTGTCGTATGCACCATCGCCTCACACTTTCATCTACCCTCATGGTCAGTTTAACCCGCTAGGAAGGCTATTAGTTGTCGGAGTCTACCCTCCGATGCCATGGCCCATCCCATTGTCAGCTCTCAATCCCACACACACACAAAAAGCATCGCTAACTTGGTCGTGAGATACAAATACCAGGGGAGATGTTTTCGCAGCAGGCGGGGATTATTTTTCGGGCTAACTATCCCTCAAGTTAGGACTTGCACATTGTCACCCGTTACTCATATCACATAGACAGTAAACATTCCCCGGCAATCTACCTAGCTGGCCACAACCTCCATAGGAGCGAAGAAAATAGCAGGACAACTGGATTCCCTACCAAAAAAACAGTGATATCCGGAATAACCGTCAACTGAAATTCAAGACATTTCATAGGTAGCTTCAACTATATCTAGGAATTACCTACATATATTTTAGAAAGTTCTCGTGAAAGGAGTGCCTGTCTATAACTGCTGGGGCTGATTTTACCTCTGGCAACACCGCCTGACTGGCACTTGTTGGTGTGGCAAGAAGATTTCCAAGCCCCAACCCTACTCAAAATAACTAGTGGAGCAGAGATGATATCTATGTTCCCAAAACAGGGAGAGGTAAAGTGGAGAAATAATAGGACCGGTGTATCAAATTATTTCACTCTAATGCCAAACTCCAAGCTGATATCAGTGTGGGGGCTCCATATTTTGTTGTGTGATCGGGCTTGTCCCACTATTTTCTTCACCCGTATGCTTCTTAGGCCCCTCTTTACCCACCCAGGTCTTGCCTCCACATTATCTAACTTGTGGACAGGCCCGAAACGCCAGAATTACTTGACGGGTAGGGGACCTCTCCTGGGATTTGAATCATTTGAACATGTCATAAAGCAAACACCCGAAGATAGCACACCACAGAATGAAAGGTAGAAATTTAAAGAATGTGTCCGAGTATGTCCTTTCATGTTTCTTCACAGTACTGATCAGCAGAACCCGGGTTGAAGGAACCCGGACCCATCTTTGATGGACCATGATTTGGGAGCGTTGACAGATCCTCCCAACATCTATGGATAAGTTGCTGATTTCACAACAAGGTGGGTCAGAAAAAAGGGAAGAAATCGGTATTAGGTTCTTCGAATCTAGAGGCACCCCATTAAATATGTATTTTCAGAGCTAGCACGATAGAGGAAAACGGGTCCGGAGGTGTTTGGTTACTGCGATGCCCCTCCATGAGCATCTCGCACTTAAATTAAGTTACGGGACATAGTGAACCAAAACCAAAACAACCACAGTGCTAGCTTATGAATACCGACCTCGAAGTCAACAGCGAGCCCAAAGTTAAAAAATCGTCGACGATGCAGTAGTAAGGAGAGGGCCAAGAGAAAGAGGAACCTTTTTGCCTTCACTATGTCGAGATATTCATACTAGAAATCGTACCCTTCACCCCATATGGCTGCCTTGCTATTTTTCGTGCACCATAACTTAGTTTAAGCGCAAGCAATGTGACCCCAAAAAGCAATATTAGGTTTAACCACTTGAAGATAATAACACCTTGATAACATATAGGTCAGCCAACATAAAGTAGATGTTAATAAGCTTAGGGTATTAATATGTTGGGCAACCGTGAGTTAAGATAGCCGTGATCTGAAATCAGGTTTCTCAAACAGCCCCTTCCAAACACGACTGCAATTTTCAATTTTCCATGTCAAAATTTGGGACTAACGCTACGAGAAGACCTCAATGCTCACTAGTGTTTACTAGCAAAATACTTAAGGGCATAAAAAAATCCTGTATAATGGCTCCAAATATTCACACACACATACACATTGTGAAATTCCTTCCAAATCATGATTAGAAAATGCTACCAAGCCAAACACCACGAATATTTCAAATCATGATTTGAGATAGCGAACAGCTCAAATCACTGTGTGCCAGACAGGCCCTAAATCTACATACCCTGCTAATTTGTGATATCATATCCACCCCAACTCTGGGATTATGATGCTTTAGCCTTTGAGCGACACATCGTGTTCCTGCATATAGTGGTACCTAATTTGGGAAATACCAAGCCCGCCAAGGAAAAAGAAGATATTCCAAGAAACACCCTTAAGAAAGTGCTCCTGAAACTTAAAGAAAAACTAAAAAATATTGGCGTGGAAGGGGGAGAGATTATGGAGGATAACGTCTTGATCTTGATTCTATCATCGCACTCAGGAGGAAAACTAATGTCCTTAAATACATAACTCAGAAAACTTTTAACGTTACATTCTAACTTCTTCCTTTCCAAAACTGTCTTTCCCCACGATAACATTCGCTGTATCCTTTCTCCCTCTGTCCAACCTCCCCTAACCACTTCCTGTCCATTCTCTCCATTTCCTCCGCTTCATCTCTCTTCCATTCCTACCGCTTCTTCTTCCCTTCCCTTCCCTTCTTACACACTTCTTCAATACGCACCCAGCTCCTACTTCGTTCTCCATTTCCTAGATCATTCGTGTTCGTCCTTTATGCGAGAAGTGATGAATTCCAGATATGTAGTCGTGGTTCTTGAGATATCCAGATTGGGCTATCAATCAGAGCGCCGGTGATTCACAATAAAACTAGCGATTGGAATTGCGGCCTAAGAATGCCATATTAGATCTGCTACATTGGGAGCTGTCTTGCTAATTGGCACAATAAAAAGGCTCAGCAACGAAAACCCTCGAAGATTTGTGAAAACCCAATTTCTTCAAAGGGTCAAGACACCTTGCTGGCAGTAGACCCTTAAGACCTTTTTAATAAAAAATTCTGACATCTTGTTAACTCACTAGCTACTCTTACAAACAAGAGAGGGATTGTATAGGCCCTTCCTCCCCTAGTAGCGAGCAGAAGCACACTCACATAGAGCTAGGCGGAGGCAGGGAGCGGACATCACCTAAGGCTACATACAAGTCAGCCCCCGCAATTTGGCATAGAGAGCGTGGCAGTCCCCCTGAACAGGCCCCTTACCCGAACAGCTAAACCCAAATAAGCAACTTTCAAGTGGTTTACCCGAATGAACTATGGCTACTGTTGCTGACCACAGCTCGTTTCCTCATACAAAACCTACCAATCAGTATCTGTTCGGGTGGGGGGGCAGACGCCTGCTATTCACCAAGCTAAGCACACTTTTGACCCAGAATATTTCCCCTTTTCATTAATGGGAATATCCCCCAATGATATTCTCATGCCACAAGTGCCCTGCATGACTGCCTATCCCGGAGACCCATCCCGTAAACTAAAACATAAGAATTCCACCAGAAACCCAAACCAGATGCCAGATACTGCTCCATTATTTAACTAGCCCGCTGGCAAAAATCCCCAGCGAGCACAAAATAAAAATAAAAGAAACTCTGTAGGTTAAAAAAGAGGTTTGTAGGCAAAACAAACAAAGCAAGGTCTGAGCAGTAGTTAAATATCATACATTAAAACATGAATCTATTCTATCATAGCCCGGTTGAGAAAATAATGTTATAATCTCAAGATTAGGTTTTAAGTATAGCTTGGCAGAGCTATTAACAGAAATAAGAATAATAATAAAAGGCCTCAACTTTCGAAAACAACAGCCACGAGGATCTGCATTGTGCTTATAGGCAAGTGGCCACTTAGCACCAGCAAAACAAATTCGACCTCTTGCACTAGATATTATATCCCACCAAAAGGGTTTGAATCAATTCCATTCAATACGTACTATCAGATCAAGTCTCCCGCACCAAATATACTATGATATTCTCATAATAACTTTATGTTTAACGCAAGCAATTACCTTTATTGTTCCCCCCACCCTTCTATCTATCCCTCAGCAACAGTTACTATTCCAGTAATGTTACTTAACTCTTTTTCTGAATTCTAAACATCGGGTCTCCGACCTACCTCGCCTAAGATAAACAACTAGCGACAAAATTAAAACGCTATTATCGCAAGATAATACAACAGGGAAGTCACAGCAAATAAGTAAACACCTCTTCCACAGCAAAAGCTCCCTCGTAACTAACAACGCCTTCATCACCCCACCCCACCAATAAAATCTCCGCGCTTGTATCCCCCCCCTCTATTCCCGCAATTGCAAAGTGTTATCCCACCTCGACGTGGCATACGGCACTTCCCGAAACCCCCCAGAAGCCAGTAGTAACTCGAGGTTATACAAAATAAAGAGGCCGACCACAGGGCACACAAATGTCTCCGAAGTTGCAAGCCATTTATTGTACTCGAGTACGATACGATACCATACGGCCACCAGGTTTTCCCCTCGGCAGCACATGCTTTGTGGCGCGCGTGGTTCGCCCACACACACACGCGCTATTACCCGTGATATAATAAAAACACCAATACCCGGAATTAGCTTGTCGCCGGGGGCGTTGCTAAACCCTACCCCCGATGTCAGAATAAGACTCCGGCTTGGCTTGGCTCCAGGGGGGAGTCAAGAAGTTAGCCGAATTATCCCCATCCCTGAGAGCAACCGGTGAGACGAAACATCGCTTCTCTTGGCCGATTTAAGCTTAAGAGAGCGGTGGTTTAAAACTGGTGGCCTCAATCGCCCTTGGCGGAATTTTTCAGCCTGTGGAGGGAAAATCTGAGGTTTGGTGGGTTTGGACGGGTGACGGGTTGTGATTGAGTTGGAGAGAGATTGGTGAGCAGGTTTATGGGGAATGGCGTGTCAAAAGCCGGCATCTCTTGCATCGGGTCAGCTTCATCCCGGGAATAAATGACCCGAGGCACACCCTGTGCCATTGGTCAGGTACCGTCAGCAGCAACGGGAATAAGATTCTAGGCACCAGCGACAGACTTCCTTGTAATGCCGGGACCCGCGCATTGGTTTTGATGCCCAACACCGTCTAATTCAAAATAAGCACTTAGGAAAAACGAAATTAATTCGGCCACATCATAGAATAAATAATAAGGAAACAATAAACAAGACGCCCCCGATCGCGCAACCCCCAAAACTACCTTTTTGAAAATATTTAAACAAAAAGAAATAAAGCTATCTACTCATACATATTCCTAGTGACTACTAGCTGGTAGTTCCCATGTAGGCCTAGACTCAACATTAGGAATTGCCTCATTCGCTGGAGCTTCTACCGGCTGCTGCTGCTCTGGGTGTGGCTTTGGCACGTATGGGTCGTGATCGTGGGCATATACAGACCCGGGGGCCGGGTGTGGAGCATATTGCTGTAGGTGTTCTTGCTGTGTGTACTCCGCCATGCCCCCGCCTTGAGCTGGTGCTGTCGGCTTCTTTCTGAAGAATAGAAAGAAAATACCGAGCGCGAGCACACCTAATCCTGCCGCCCCGCCAACTGCGATACCTGCGATCGCACCTCCCGATAAAGGTTGTGAATCCGAGGCCGTTGCAGTGGTAGTTCCTGTTGAAGTAGAGGACACGACAGAGGTGCTACTCCCAGGTCTACTTGTTTGGGTCGCGCCTGGATCGCTACGCGTGGCGGTGAGGATCCCGATTCCCGGAGTGTTCCCGTTCAAGTAGTAACTGTTTGTGTAGGTTGGATTCGGGGTTTGTTCGCACTGGGGGTATACGGCGTCGTTGGGAACTATTTGAGTGTTGCAGTATGGAAACGCTTCTGTGCTGGGGCGGAGTTAACCATCAAAATCCAGCGTGAAACATCCTCAAGAAAAATACCAGCAAGCAGTCCCACATCCTGCGGTAAAATTCTTACAGCCCCCCCCGGGAGTACACTTTCCGATATCGCTTACTCTCGTCAGTACCAGTACTCGAGATTCTCGTGGAAAACAAAAACAAACGTTTCGTAACAGCATTGTCCTGTAGAAGATACAACTACGCAGTTCCCCTTTTTCCCACTCACCGAAGGACATTGCACTAAATACCGTTAGAACCATCCCCGACCACAATGTTCTCCAGGAAACTCACCATTTGCCATGACCCCCGTGCAGTAATAATTACCGGTCGCTCTCTTCACCAGTTCTGGATGCGGCGGGGGCGTGACAAGCGCTCCCACGGCCCCTATAACCCCCGTAGGCCCATGGATACATTGTGCTGGCGGTGGGATAAAAATCCGGGGAACCAAGGCCGCTCCAACAACGGCCAATATTGAGGAACAAAAGTATAGAACCCTCATCGTGAAGGATGGGAAGTGCAGAAATGAGGAAGAAAGGAGAAATGGAGACTGAGACGGCCATAATGCGTGCCGATTAAGAGGACGGGGTTGGCGAGTTTTCAGCTCTGGGGAAAAAGAAAACATGACCCTTCCCATTTCGCCCAAGGGGTTTTACTCAGACCAATGAAGTGGAAGAGGTGGTCTCAAAAGGATAACTAATCCGTTTTGCGTTACCAGAACTAGGAGCACTCAATGCCCTCTCTCCACCGGTAGGCTCCCGGTTCGATAGCCAACTACCGGTATCGGTACTGTGCCGATTCTCACACTTTTAAATGACTTGAGCATCATCATCAAAAAGACGTCGCGAGATCCCCCAAATCCAATTCTCCCCACCTCTTACCCTATTCATTTCTGGCCCTTACAAGCAAGTATCCCCCTGCCTGTACATTATCGCCTCTCGACAGAATTTCCGCAAATTGCGAGTAAAAAAGTGGCACCGGTTGTGCAAGGGCAGCCCAGGCACAAGTGTAACACTGTTTGCTATTGAAAGTCACAAGGTTCCACCGACAAGAAAGGATAAACTTCAGCTAGCCAAATTGGGCGCCTCAGGGCGAATTTGAGGGAATGATCTTCCGACCACACCACCAAATTGGACGCCTGCAACGTGGGAGTTCACGGCATGTCACTCGGCGCTAATTTGCACCGCGCCCCCCCCCAAAAAAAAACCGGTGGGGTAGTGGCACACTGTGGCGCTGTGACGTATGGCATGGTTAAAGAGGCGATCATGGCACAGGAGGGAATATCTGCAGGAAAATGCTGCATGGTTTCTCTTGTGGGCTACCGTAGACTGGCCTCGAGAAAGTGGCTTGACCCCAAGTAATGTAACTAAATTAGTGCGATTATATAAAAACAGACGCGCGGATTTCCAGTGCCGTTGCAGCCGTGTGCCAAAGGTTCTGGCACCCCTGCCGATAGCAATACCAAAATTTCATAGCTGACGTATTATAGCCCTTTTGTGTTACAGTGCTAGTCTGGATGCAAGAACTTTTAGCAGGCGGTTGTTCGTATGTTGAATGGCTCAGACCGGTTTCTAGCGCTCATAGGATGCTTTCAGCGGGAGAATGGCTAACCGCCATTGAGATTGATTCAAGATGGATATATTCTAGGTCTCAACCGTCAGGTGCTCAGAATGGTAGTAGCGTGGCTATAATAGCCTCGATTGAGCCAGGTGCCAGAGTCGGGTCTGCATCTGCCCCCGTGCCGATCAATTGTCCTGGATCGCGTGGATGTGGGTACAATAGTCTAAACAATTGTGCGAAGCAAAAGGGAAAAAAAGAGCAAGGAATATTATAAGTAAAAGTATTTCCAATTCATGATTAGTATATATTGGTGTAAAGTTGGCACCCGAAACCAAGCCCGACAATTCGATCTAACCATATCCTATCCCTTGGTCCACTGAGACACCGTAAAATCTCTCTCATGCATTAGCGCTGAGGCTAGTTGCTTGGCATTCTGCTTGGCATTCGAGTGATATCAAAAGCATGTATGCTCACATCTACACTAGAATTCTCATATCTACAGACTTACAGTAAACTATACGTTGCTCGGAGAAACAATATTCTACAATTATTTCCAAGAATTTTGAAGAGCCATGATCGTGATAGCTTATCCTCTAACCTTAAAGCCAGACCCTAATGCTAATACACCACATGCACCTAGGAATATTGCATACGAAAAGAGAAAGAAAAGAAAAGAAAAAAGAAGGAAAGCAAGGCGAAGACATGAAAATAAATACAAAAAACCTGATGCACAATAGTAAATGAAAATCAACAAAACCCAAAACCAATACCCTGTTCCAACCAGAATCCTATCCCTTGACCTGATCCGAGTTGGTTACTTTTTAGTTGCCTAAAATAGCCTGAGATTAGCAATAGTTCACATATCCCTAGCGTAGAGGTGATATTTAGTTGCCCGGTAACAGTGAAAGCTCCCTCGCTATACTACCTTGGGTAAATATCTGAGACTAACCTACTCCATTAACTGTGCTCAAAGCTCCAAAAGCTAGAGACAAGGTCGAGGATACCGAAAGTTGAGAGGTCCGGGCAGGGAGTGAAGATGCCTTAAAGCCAGTTTAGCAGAAATAGACTGTTCTGTTCGGCGTGTATTTCTACTGTAAAAAGAGAGATCTCTCTGAGTCAGTTTTGAAGCGGAAGGAAAAGGACCATTTATATGGGAGAATGGAACGGAACCGTTGTATCCAAACAGTCTCTTAGTAGCTTTCGGGTCTAAAATGGGGAGGAGGGAGACAGTGACTTGTAGGGGAGTAAGTAGTAGGCCGAGCATTTAGGAGGAATAGCTGGTAGGCAGTGAGGGTGGTTGATCTATATGCTGGTCGGGCATCGGAGGATGAAGCGATTGACTTTAGAAAAAAAGGAATTGTATAGCACGCTTAACAGATCGCGGATGGTGACAGGTTCTATATTCAGTCGCAAGTAAGTATGAATTGATATTAAGGTTTGTGAAACAGGTTACCCAATGATGCCAGCGTAGAAAGCAAGCTGTATCACCCCCGCATAGTGCACTAGGCGGGTTGCAAGAACGACACTCAAACTGCGAAAGTTTTGGTCGGCGCCGGCCATCCGTGCTCCCTTTTCGAAAATCATATCTGCATATACAGCATTCCCGTCGCTTTTCCATTCGTTCTAGCTGATGTTGTAGATTAGCCATGTTTGATTGACTACTAGTAACAACCTTCTTGAGTGAAGGCCTTTGTAAACTGGACCTTTTTGTGAAATATATCCGTGATGTTTTTGATCTATAGGGTCCTTTCAATCGGTATTCTCCCAACTTTTCCTTTGAACTAGCTGCAGAAAGATTCCTAAAAAGCGCCTGACGAAACTCAACTGCTGGGATTGGCCTGGCAAGTGGGTGTGATAGAATATCATGGTCACCCAATGGCTCCTGATCCAGTAATTCATTAAGCTTCTGGGTTCGAGCAAGGTTGATGAGAATATGAGCATTTGTAACCGATATATCAAGAAAAAAGTATAAAAAAGTTAACCAATTGCGCCGTGCTCGCTGGTGAGTTGTAAAGCCTGCAGACTATTGATTAGCAATATAATTATAATCTTATACGAACTCGAATAATTGAACCCCATACTAGGACATTGCAGTTGCCTCCACCATTAAGGTCTACATTTTTTGCTATGCAGTTGCTCACCTATCTACTAGAGAATACCTGACCGTATTAACTCGTATAAGAGAGCGGTGTGCTAGGACGTCTGAGTTTCCTCTCCAAGTAAGGTCAGGGGTACTTTTCTTTTTTATTTGTCTCGGAAAGATAGTGTTTTAACGTACTTTTCGCCTCTTTTTTAGAGGAGGAAATTTTGGACTGCATAGCACACCGCTCTCTTATATGAGTTAATACGGTAGATGTCTTAGAGGGGAGTTCAATTATTTGAGTTCGCATGGTACTATATTAAATCGATAAATTGAGTATATCCGTGCATGAGTTTTATCTCCAAAGCCCATAAGTTGATCTCTTATGCAAAGTAAATCCGGAGAAGCTCATAGGTTAGCAGGGAATTGAAGCTTCTTGACAGCAGTTAAAGCGATCTTCCTATTCGGCCTTTGTTCACTACTAGGCTGTTCAGCGAGCTTTAGCTTCTGAATGGTGATTAGAACCCTGCACAGAGATACTCAATTTATCGAGCTAATACGAGAGTTAGTGAATGTTTTTAGTGTATTACCTGCACGGCGCTGGTCAGCGATGTCTACACCGCCCATATGATGATTATAGTCATCGATAGCAGTTGGTATAAAAAAGGCTGCACGGTTGTTATCACCAAAAGCCCTTCGAACGATAGCTGTATTGGTGCTGGTTTTCCGGGGTTTTCGACGTAGGCTTTGCGTGACTTCATTCCATGGATGAACTGTAGTAAGCATTCTTACAATATTGTTATCCATCCAACGGAAACATAAAACCTGATTAGGTGTAGGCCCCATAGTATAACCATCGATGGAATTCCACTCGGTGAGACTCGTATTTTCAAGAGCTAAGGGATATTCAGCGCGATTTGCCCGAGTCGTACCACAAGCACCAATTCCTCTCGCTCGCAGTGCTCGAAATAGCGGAATTGTTGAGAATCCGTTATCTGTATATACGACATAACTATATTGCTTTGTGTCTAAAGATCGACAAAGTTGTAAAACAGCTGAGCTAGTTGGAGAAAGCTCAGGTATTTTTTCAAGCTCGGCAAAAGACTCGGTTCGGGATGTAAGCATCCAATCCACCGTATATCCACTACTACAAAGGGCTATCACTTTATAGCCCACAGGAATTGGTTTGCTTGGAATGCGAACAGTATGGAAACTTCGGCCGGTAAAGGGAACCATCATTTCATCGATCGATATATTGGTAGCCGGAAGAGCAAAAGTCTGGCTTTGCTGCCACAGGTGTGAACTTAGCGGTTCTAGCTTCTTCCACCAATCCTTTCTTGATAAGCCTGCCGTATCCTGAGGCATAGATATATGAATAAATCGCTTAATCTGACAGTAACGGTAGTAACTCAAAGAACTCTGGGCGGAGAGCAATCCCTGTGACCAGTAGCGACTAACTCTCCTTAGTCGAGTAATCCCCATAAGTATTGTGATTCCTAAAACCCTTCGCAACTCTATCGCTGTAGCCGGGTGGAGCCACTGCTGTTTTGTGGCCTTTTTCTGCTGCGCATAAGCATTAGTGGCTTGAACGAGTTTCCCAATTATCTCGTCATTCCAGAATAGGCCAAAAATGGCTGCGGGTGCAAGGCGGATATCTGGTGGCATGCGGGGCACCATAGCATGCTCGATATACTGCATAGGGCAAAATGTGGCAGGATCATATGCTGGGGAGGAAACTGTCTTTGCTCGCTTTGCTGCCCGGTTGACATTTGGGTCGCACATTGAAAGAGGCTTTCGAGCGCGTTTAGCTGACATGATGGCTGATATCACCAGAGCTGGCTGAAGGAATCTACTGGTATTATTATCGGGACTGGTGAAAAGGTGATGTAGTCTGAAGTCACATGAGTGGCTAGCTACAATAGGCTAAATCTCGGGCGCTAATGCATGAGAGAGATTTTACGGTGTCTCAGTGGACCAAGGGATAATAACTATGTTTACTCATCACTATCCATCAATTGCCCTCCATTACACCCAAAACAAACCGTCTTCGCTAACTCGCTCAAGTCTCTTGAGGAAACATTATACCTACCTCAATTCTCTCCAAGTCCTCCCATCCTGCCCCCTCGGTCCTTAACCATCCATCGCCACCTAAACTTCCTCCATCTTCATTCATTAGAACCCTAAGCATGGTCCTCGTCCCCCGCTCCCCACCCATTTCGACCCTAAGTTTCAAATTTATAATAACTGAAAACCCCCTGAGCATCTTATTGACCCCTGATTGCAACTCTTTGACTGAACTGCTGCCCAATGGGGCCGTAGGATCCCACTTGAGGTCTATGAGGTTTGGCACGCAAAGATGATTCTCTAGACAGATCTTTAAATTGCGCCGTGGAATGACGTCGCTACGGCGGGAATCTACTAAGGCAGTAATTAATGGGAGGACAGCGGGACGGAGAGAGTCGAGGATTTCGTGAGGAGGTTTTTGGTGGGGGATAGTCCAAGGGATGTGTTGGGGGGAGGGAGAAGCACTTCGGTGGCGAGCGTGTGGGGTTGGCTGAAGGGACGGTGAGAGCTGGGATATGCCTTGACGAGGGGGGAGGGATTGGAGGGATTGGGATGAAGCTTGAGGTGGAGGGTTTGCTAAGGCAAGCTGTGTCTCGCGGGTATGAGTAGGCGTGGTCATGCTTCTGGGCTCTGAAGACGACGAGGTGACCTCACTCGGAGAGCGCTGTGGCGCTAGGACGGGCTGTGGGGGTGGTGGGCGGTAACTTCCTAGAGTGGGGGAAAGTGTTGATTGTGACAGCGGGGGGGTATCCCAATGGGTGGATAAGAGGATATCCGGGGAGCTTGGAGAAAGTGAACTTGGTACAGGGGTATCAAGTAATGAAAGAGGCGGTGATCTGCGCGCGGGAGAACCAATTGAGCGTCTGGGTGGTGGCCGGTAAGATGACCCCGTCGAGGTTATATTCGAAGGGGATGGTTGTGGTATATCGCGCCGCGGGCGAGGGGATGATTCTGGCTTTCTTGGCGGTGGTATATATGTTTGCACTGACGAGGAAGTACCTGAAGGAGATAATTGCGATATGCCCCTCCATGTATTAGTAGATGCCTCTGGCTCTCTTGAAGGTGGTCTATAAGCTGGTGGTGGCGAGTTATTCCTCGATGAAGATAATTGAGATCCCGGATTAACGGCCATCTCTGGGCCTTTTGTCCGCGACGCCTCAGATCCGACCTTCGGTAGCTGTACGCCGTTAATACCGTCCATTACCGTTCCAGAAACCTTTTCCAACTGCTTCCTCAATCCCTCACTCCTTTCTCTCCAGTTCAATGGCGCGTTCCCCTGGGTGCTCGGTGGCGTGTTTTGGGGCTGGCTTCTGCCCGAAGTTTCAGCAGTTCGGTCCGACGAAGCCTGGGTCAATTTAGCATAATTCCAACTGGAGGCTTAATCGCTATGATTACCGTAGCGCTGGACAGGCCAGCCGATCCTCTTAATAAGGATAGAAGGGCTCGCTTAGCTGGGCTAGCCCCAGGCACAGGCGACATAAAGTACTCCCAGGTTTTCCGTCCATTCGCGTCCCGGCCGTATCTTTCAGTCACGCCAGCTTCACTATCTCTAAACCCAGCTGACAACATCCTGAAACACTTTTCGATATCCTATCAAATAGTGAGTTGAATGACCATTCTTTGGAACGCGGCGACATACCTCAACTGTCATTCCCCCGAGCACGCTACAGAAGTCAAAAGCTCTTGGCATACCAGTATTCGGATCCCGATCTGCCTTTGCACCTGCCTCCTTAAGGATCATGACGACGGTATCAGCGATCTTCTTAATTCGTCTAGTCATCCACCTTCCGCCGACCTTTCTGATTTGTTCATTGGCCCAGTTTTGCTTCATAGATGCAACATATAAGGGCGGCAGTGGGCCTAAATTTGGGTCTGCCCCTGCTGCAATCATCATATTAATAAGATCTACCTTGGGGTACATCATTGCAACCAATAATGGAGGAACGCCCATTCTATCGCAGGCATTTATGTGTTCTTTCCCTGGCCATAGCTCTTGCAAATATTGAAAGATACTCCTTGTATCTACGGAGGCGTTTTCCGCGTCTACACCCGCCACAGCAATAGCATGGAAAACGTTCCTGCTGAGACCTGGAGAACAAATGAATGACGGAGGCGGCCTTTCCGGGTTTGACTTGCATGTCATCAAATATTTTATACCCTTTAGTGGCAGGGGGATCTCCAAGCCCCGGGCCAAGATAGTAAAGCCCTCCTGGACGTGGTCCCGATCCGCGCCGTGTTGAAGGAGGAGATCAGCGACTGGGTAGTTGCCTTCAAGGACGGCTACACAAAATGGTGTTCGTCCCTTCTCATCTACCCGATCTGCCTGCACCCCATGCTTTAATAACTGTTCCGGAAAGAACATATCCCGATGACCCGCAAGCGCGCAAACGTGAAGGTAGTTTGCACCATACCAGGTAGTCGGAAGTTTTAGGTGTATGTCTGCTCCATGACGGAGAAGGACTTCGAAAACGTCCCTGTATCCCATCTTGATCGCGTCCATTAATGGAGTCCTGTCCTGGTAAAGAATCTCGAGATGTTGTTTCGAGGGTGTGTGGCTTAGAAGGTAGTTCACTACCCTTGGGTAGCCTGCCCGAGCGGCATAGTGGAGTACTGTGCATTGTCCGCGACCGCCCATATCCTTATAATTGATAGCTTTGTATTTGTGTAGAACTTTAAGAGTGGCTATCTTGGCATTCTCATGGTTTCCCCCATGTTCTTTAATATTTTCTAGACGGTTTGCAGGACCAAGGACTGTTTCTTCAAGAGGCTCAGAGATAGAGTCTTCCAGTGAAAGCCTACGACTCGATGCCGCTGCCATCATATCTAGCGCTTCGGCGCGGCCAAATACGCATGCCCAACGAATGGCTGACCTGCCCTCGCCTTTGGCATACGGGTCTGCGCCCAGACGGAGAAGAGCCCTAATGCTAGCTATGTGATTTCTCGCGACTGCATAATGCAACGGGGAGTGGCCCCAAAATCCGTGCTCGCCCTCCCGTGGATTTTCCGCTGCCCATTGGTCTACGTCTCCGCCGTTACTAACCATCAACTCAGAAATGGAGTCGATGTGTTGTTCGTCGAAAAACGGTAGGAAATGGATAGGGCCTTCTCCGAAAATACTTGTTTTGTCCGCCTTGGCCCCCGCTTCCATGAGACACCTAGAAACTTCATAATGCCCTGCCCTGCTGGCTTCTAGCAGAGGTGTCTCCCCTAGGCGGTTGATAACATTGACTCCTATGCCCAAGTTTATGAGATCTTTGACCACTTCCGGATAACCTGACCGAGCAGCGCAATGCAACAATGTGTCCTCGTCTTCTGTGACATAAATATCGCACAGCTCAACTCCAGGGGAGCTCTCAATTGCCTCCCCTATCCCTTCCAGGCTGCTTACATCTACCCATGGGAACAGCGCAGATCGCTGTAACATGCCCCTAGCTCCTCCGCATTCACGGAATAGCGCAATAGTCTCGTTGTAAGCATCGGGGTAGTACTTTTTTAGGTCTTCAAATGCTGTATGTGATCCTTTTAATGCTCCCTGCCGTAGTAAGGCTTGGAATGGGACCTCTTCATCAAGCTGAACATCTAAGGCATCACAAATTCGACCAACCAAGTGCCCTATCTCATCGAATCCCCCACTATCCACGTAGCATGTTAGCCATGCTAGTGCCATGTCCGAGGCACTAGCGATGCCTGCGCCATAACGATTAACAAGTAATTGAAATAGCTGGAAGCTAGCTTGATGCGCGTGTACCGAGTCACTAGACGCAACTGCTTCTAAAGCATGAATAATGGAAGCTCGTACGCAAAAACTATCTTCTTTCATGCAGTTAGCGTCAAAAACGATCTAGTGAGGTTAGCGTACTACAGACTGATGGGGTACAGATAAGACTGACATCTTCGTAATCGAACTCCTCTAACAGGGTAACTGGAGGGATATCATCTGTATCCCCTGTGAGCTCGCAAAGCTTCATCACGGCACTCTCAAGATCCCGCTGGGTTGGTAGGTATTGAAGAGTGAATTCTAGCACCTCACAAACGGCCGCGGCTTCTGAGACATCGCAGCGTTCGCATAACATTACTGCCACTAGTGATAGAAATTCGGGGTCTTTTTTGAGTTCTTGTGACCGTGGCTCAATATCTACCCCTTCGGACTTGAACGGAGCGATCTTGAACGGATTGATGCCGTCAAGCATGACACGGAATATTAACATCCCAAAACTATAGACGTCCGTAAATTTTAGGTGCTCTTTTGGGATATTCTCGTTATACTCGGGTGCGTTCCAGGGAATCGTGTGCGCCATTAAACCCCTATGCTCGTCCTCCCTGAAATCCAAAGCAGAAGATCCAAAGTCCCCAACCTTTCCAACCATCCGTCCCTTCTCAGCTGACCAGAAAACGAGTATATTCTCACTCTTGATATCCCCATGAACTATACCACTTCCGTGAATAGCCAATAATGCCATTCCAACGTCTTCACATAATTGCATTTTCTCCAAAAACCCCATACCTGGCTTTCCCCTTTGGTAGTCCCTCAGTGTGCCTTCTTCGGAGTATTCCATCATAAGCAGCGGCCAGGCGACGTCATGGTGATTAAGGTCTGGTTCCCAGCCAACCCCCAAAAGCGTGATAATGTTCGGATGAGATCGCAGTGGCGGATGCGTCAGGGCCCGGATCTCCCTTAGCGAAGCATTATACAAGCTCTTCTTCGCGATATTGTTGTTATAGTCATCAACAAATTTCAATCCCTTTATTACAAGCTTATCGCCCACATCGTATCCAGCACATCCGTTGATAAAGTCCCGAAGCGTCTCTCGAATTGGATGTAGCGAAACCTTGAACGACAACCCCGTACCCAAGCTGTCAAGCCCCGCCATCGATATGTTGCCATAGGTATGAAACTCGTCGTTCTTTGGCCATACCCTACGCAAAAGTGAGAACAAGTGAAGAAAGTCGAGTGGTCGTTCCTGAACCTGCGCTGTAGGGACCGTAATTCCTGTGCTGCCGCCCGCACGAACTGTCCCCGAACTTGAGGGTTCCGGCGAGGAGCTATCGGAGGGTGAGGAGGAAGTTTGCTCCCTGACCATTCCTGACCAATTTGGTCCGGTCGCCGCCACGGTCTCGCTCTCTATAGGCCTCGACATCGCAGCGGGCGTAGGGGTTATGCAGGTGGGCGAGGTAGGAAGTGGGGTAAGATTTGAGGAGAGGAAGGACAAAGTATGTGCGCGAAGCAATTAGAAGCAATTCTGGGGCCCTGTCACTGCATGTGTGGGAATTTGCAATTTTGGTAACCTGATTTAAGGCACGATAGAAGGGTAAAGTTATATACAGTACAGCGCAAAAAATGGATGGGGTTTTTTTTTATCCTTTAAGGTTCGCAGGATAATAGAGCGGGAGGGGGCGCTCTGTGCCCTGTGTTACCAACACAAGGGGTTTGAGAGAGGGCGTTCACATTGTCTAAGGCTGAGAATTAGCACTACGGGATAGTGATTTGATAGTGGGCGGGGGGGACGCCGCGGATGTTACCACCCCTGTGTTTGTACGATACCTTGGCTCGAGAACTGCATCCGAGTGCAGTACCCTACCGTGCTCTAGTTCCAGAGAGTCTTCAGAGAAGAACTGCTGTGATCAGACAATCCCAGTGCCGGTGTTCTACCGTTACAGTATCATACCCTTTCTAAAGTTTTTTTTTTAGGTCCTCAAGTGGAAACAATTCCCTGGTATCTTCGGCGGCGTTTGGGTCAGAATAAACTCAGTCCTAGCCTACCAAGCAAGAAGGTTAATTAACCGAGCAGGGATAGAGCACTCGGGCACCCGTCCCAGCCAAGCCAAGAAGTTCAGTATTCGATAACAGGGATTCACAAAATAACTTATATAGCAAAAGATCCGTGCGCAACTAAGCCCCCATACAAATTCACGACCTCTGATGTCGAATATTATACTTCTTACCTAGGACGAGTACAAGTAACCATTTCTCTTGCGCGATCCCCCGTGAGGCAATTTCCCTTCAGACAGGATGCGGTGCTCAAGACACCATGGTTACAAGTGTCCATAAACACTAAGCGATGCATAGCAATTGCGGGAAGCACAATATCAGTACTAGTACAAGTACCGGTACCGGTACCGTATTGTGCTCTACTAGTACTCTTGACTTACCATTCCCAACCAATATCCAACAATTCTGCCTGGGGCACTGGAATATACCGATACTTCGCACAATTCAGCCACACTGTGCTATGCCCCTGATCCCATTCTCGAGGATTTTTGGACACGATAGGCGAGCTCCACCTATCCAAGATGAGAGAATTTCTGGAGCCAAGAATCTTGCTTGTCAAGCCCTGGATTTGTGGCGTGTTACACATGTCTCAAACGGGCTCTGCTCGAGCAATGCCTTGGCCGGGCATGGACTACCCCAGGCACCTCCGCTGGCATAGTGACAGGAGAGGTATTAATACCACGTTAACTTTCAACCATCACCTACAAGTGCTTATGAATAGTAAAGTCAGTTCCCCTGATACTGTCCACTTCTACCACTTTCCAGTCTCACACTAGAAACCGGCAATCGACACCATAACGATTCACTATGGAATTAGCGGCCTTCTCCATCCAAGTCTTCCAACTGTACATCATGTGCGCTGAGGGCTATGCCGTCTTTTCCCGGGGGAAAGCCCTCGGTTCAGATAGCAGACTCATTCAAACCAAGTTCCGCATCGAAGAGCATCGACTCGAAGAATGGGGACAATACTGGGGTTTCAGCAGAAGGGATACAGCTCAACTTGAGCGCTCGCTCTTGATGCGCGGCCAAAGTACCCGCAATATTGTTATAGAGACCTTGACGGCCATTTCTACCATCTTGCGCGACTCAGATGCCCTGATGAGCAGATATGGTCTGAAGAAGAACGACCTTGATAGCCAGGAAGTTCTCAGGAACCTGGACCAGAGATTGGTGGAAAGGTTGACATTTGAGCGGGGTCGGCATGACGAATATGTTGTTCAAATTAACAAAAAGAATTCCCTACTGGCAAAATGTCTGTGGGGAATTCGGGATAGGTCCAGGATCGAGCGACTGATTATGGAACTGAAAGGTTTCAACGACACTCTGGAGTTACTACTCCCGAGGGGCGGTGAGAAGAGCATAGACTGGTCCACAGCAACACTCATTTCCGGTAGTGACGATCCGGAGGAGCTAGGGATTGTGGCAAAGGCTCTAAAAGAACTCAGACAAGAAGAAGCCGGAAGAATAGTGCAATTTCGCCAGGAAAACATCCGCCTCGAACGTGCAGCCGCCCAAGTACTCACTTTCCGGCCATCACAACACTTGCTCATCAACAAGAACGACTTGGATTTCATCCCTCGGCGGAGCTCCCGCGAACGATCACTGGCACTACACGGAGCGGATATGGTAATGGTAGAGTGGAAACCCTACCAGCCCGGCGGACAGACTGAGGTCATTGCGCAACGGGCGGATAACCTTGTAAGGCAACTGCACGTGTCCACAGCACGGCCGGCGAACTGGAATATCCTACCGTGTCTAGGGTACTTCGACGATGCCGCCAAGTTCCGGTACGGCTACGTGAACGCTCTTCCGAGAGGGATTCAACAATACCTGCCCCTATCACTCTACGAACTTTTAAATACCAGCACCCCCAGTCTAGACGAGAGGTTTCGCCTAGCAGAGTACCTCGCCAAGAGTCTACTACTATTCCATTCTTCCGGCTGGGTGCACAAGTCCATCCGCAGCTCCAATATCGTATTTTTCCACTGCGCCGTGAACAATCGTCCCTTGTACGGAAACCCATACATCGTTGGGTTCGACTACGCCCGTCCTGACAACCCCAATGCGCAGAGCATTGAGCGATCGGCAGGGAACAACACCGAGAACGAAATTTACCGTCATCCGGACCTACAGAGGGCAAATCCTCGTCGCTTCACGGCCGCCGATGATATCTTTGGCCTTGGCCTTGTCCTGCTAGAAATCGGACTGTGGAAACGTCTGCGTGATGTTGGTTCTGGCAGGGGGACGGAGTTTCTGGATAAATGCATCACGGAGACCGACAAGCTCAATCCAAAGGTTGGGACGACATATGCAAATGTTGTGAAGCTTTGCTTGAGCGGCAGTCTAGGGAGCAAACATGAGGCGAGTCTCGGATGGGAGAAGGCTGTTGGAAATAGGGAGTGGGAGGACGATTGGAGAAAGGACAAGCTGGCAGAAGGTGGGAAGTTTTACTGGGAGGTTGTACACCAGCTGGGGAAGTGTCAGGCTTGAGGTAGTTTCTAGGCCTAGTACGCGCGAGTGGAACTAGACTGCTCTTATCTATTTAGCTTGTCTTTCCGTTATATGGGGTGTTTTTTTTGAGGGAGAGGTTCCGCCTCGATTTTTTAGGATACCGGTGGTGTTTTTTGCTAGTCGTATGATGCCAATAAAAGCCAAGCAAGCAATTCAATTCTTATATTGCACCTGGGAGGAGCTGCTTTATTTTACCCTAGATAGATCCAGAGACCGGAAGAGATAAGTGAAGGGAGGGTTACTTTGTAATGCCTAGCAGATGCGGATAATCCAGTGGGTAACTATGAGTTGAACTACATTTGCTGAGGAAGCTGCTTACTTTAGACAGGTTATTAAAAGCTATCCATGTTTCCGAATCACACAAAACAAGAAACATATGGGGGCTGAAACCGCACTACGCTGGAATCAAACGATGACGGAACCACGTTCATATTGTGACCTATTTAAAGAATGCTAATTACCCCTTATGAGTTGTGGACTGGTCAATGTCCCAACCTCTCCCACTCAACCCCCACCGCCTAAAGCCATCCACATTCAAAGTCCCCGGAAGGACTCACAACAGTACAGTAACAAATTACATAAAATAAGGGGCAGAAACGGGAAGGGGCAGAAACGGGAAGGAATAAAAGTACGAAGTGAAGCGGCAAATCAGTAAGCACTTGGGGAACCATTAGTTATGAAGAATCCCAGTATGAATGTCCAGTTTAAATGATTGTGGATCCTTGCTCTAGTACTACTATACTTGCCAATCATACTTTAGGAGTGTTAGTCAGACCAGGAATACAGTGGTATTTCCACTTTTATAATCCACATTTTTTTACAGTATTTTTGCTGACTTTCTGGTTTTTTTCTTCTCTAAGTTCATTCACAGGGGTACCACCTTTCATAGTATGATATCGCATATAGTATTACCTATGGGGTGTAACTTATTGTTTTAGGCTGTAAGTTTTTCACACTCTATGCCCTTAGGGACCGGGTGCTCGTCTTGCCTTTTCGCCTCAGTCACATCCCTTGCCATAAGTAATCATGACTTTGGCTTCATACAGCGTCTCCACCCTCAGCCATTGCGCAAGGACATAGTGTTTAGGGCACGGGCCGCTGGATGACTGTAGATTGTTTAGGATGTTGGATTACCGGTATCATATTCCCCCGCCCCCCCGCCCCTGCAGTTTGGGTGAGCTCCCGCCATTGCCTGGCAGGAGTTTTCTTGCATTTGTTTACTTATCTCCATTGAGTCCCCCCCCACGTGATTGTTCGATTGTTCAGCTACTTAGGGTGTTACATATCTCCTTGTCGGTGCTTCGCTAGCACCCCACTCCCACCGCTCCACCTCTTGGCCCTCTTCTCTGCTTGAATAGCAGCCCAAGCGACTGATTAGAAGAGGATTTCAGCCATCAGCCGCGCTATTGAAATCTTAACTGTTAATTACATTCCCCTATCGTGAAAAAAAAAGGCCAGGTTGCTTGGGGGAGGATTTCTCGGGCATATAAAGGTTATGTAAATGATACTATGTGATGGTCTGCTTAATGGCCCTATCTCCCGTAGAAGTAAGAATTATTCCAGGACGTCCAAAACTTGGTGTTTCGAATTCAGGGAGAAAACACTAAAGAGGTTGTTCTTCCAACCCCCCGGGTAGAGATAAACAAATAATAAGAGGATATGATACAAACGGACCTTACCAGGTAAGGCAACTTCATTCAACGCCCTAGAGAGATTCCTAATTATTATCCCAGTTTTTATGGAAAACCCACAGCCATTGCTGTCCCCCCAGTTCCCCTCCTGAGCGGGAGTGAAGGGTCTCCAATGCTGTCCTCAGAGATGTTGCAACAGGTGCAGAAAGTGTCCTATCCGATAAGGTTGATTTTCATGTCAGCATATCAAGAAAAACTGCTGAATGGGTGGGTCTGTATTTGGTGCTTTCCTTTCATGATTCCCCCGTCCGGTCCCAAGTACCGTAGTCGCATCGTAGTGAGGCACATATTATCACTCGCTAATTAACAGCCTGCCATTATCCACCATGCTGTGACACAATTATAACACGAGATCTCCACGATGAGATATTTTCATAACTTGATAACCCCCCGCTCAGGCCATTCCGTCCAACCGCCAAGTCTGGCATCAAGAACCATATCCCCACCCACCCACCCACCCCCTCAACCTTTATTCCACCGAAATATGGAACTAGAGATAGAAAGTGAATGCTAACAACAACCGACCAGATCTAGCCCAACCTCATCTAGCAGCCCTACTCCAGCGGGCTCGGCTCCAGAGATAGGCCCTGTGGGAGCGGCCACCAACATGCCTGATTGTCGGACAGCCCCAAGTTATCTTTCCTAAGGCGTCGCACCAGCTGTAAAGCCCCATAATCCCACTCCCCATAACAACTGCAAGCCCAATAGGACAAAGCCGCCAGCCATACTGTGGAATGGGGAACTCACACACACACTCGCCCCAAACCCAACCAATACCAGCTAAGTTACTCAACACCTTAACTCATCTGCGAGATAAGATAAACAGACAGCGCAATCAATTAAACTCCCAAAACCCCCCACCTCGGAAAGCATCATGCCGTACTATAAGAACTCGAACAATTAATTAGACTTCGCCCTAAGAAGTCTGAAATGCCCTCTCTTGGATAGGGGGCGAGCGCACAGCGAAAACTGGCCCCTTCAGCTTGGGCCTAAGGCAAAGAAAAAGAGAGAAAAAGACAGAACTAGGCTACTTGGGTATAGCTAGTGGCACAATCTACCAAGTGGTGATTCGACACCTTCCGTAGGCACTATTGCGGGCGATCATGGGCTTCAGATCGCCAGCGAATTTGGATAGCCAGTCCCCTGCAGAAGGATGCTGCAGCCCCAGGTCACAAGCCAGGGGTGGTGCTATATAGTAGTACACTATTTTATGATAGTGTTGACATGAATGCTCCCTCTAACCTCTCCTTAAAACATCCCCAATCCCCTCAATTCTCCCCCACCCATTACCCATCGAGTGATACCTCATGCCTGCCAGGCTCAAATACTAAAAATTAAAAATTAATCGACCCAATTCAATCCCCTAAACCACCACCAAGCCTACCCAACCCACCCAACCCGCCAAAATGAGGTATCTCATACAATCCAATCCCACCCAATTTCCCTTCTTCGCCAATCATCCCACCCCGCCCAGAACTTCCCCAGACCAGAAAAGAAAGCCTTAAACATAGAAACGGAAGAAAAATATAAAGGAAAAAAAAAACCTCCAAAGAGCGTAATCTTCCCAGGCAGCGCACAGGAATGAATGAACAGGCGACAGCCGGCAGACAGAAGGATGTACACACTCCTCGACTTTTTCTTTTTCACAACACACCATCAACAGCACAAGCAAACCGAGTGTTAGATTCTACAATATGTTGTATTTGTTTCTTTTTTTTCCTTTTCCTTTTTCCCCTCCAAATCCCATCCACAGCACTCCCGCTCAATCACACTTGAGAAAGAGTGTGAAGAGAAAATATAAAACAGATTTTCGAACCCTCATGATCAATCGACAACAAAAGCACGCACAAAGTAAATAGAAGGGAGGGAAGAAAAGAAAAGAAGAAAAGAAATAACCCACTTCAACCGCTAGTAGATGAAAGCAGACATTTTTTTGCAGGAAAAAAAGAAAGAAAAAGGCAGATGGAAGAAGAGGAAAAAATGTACATTTCCGCACCAATCGTGATACGATACAAGATAGGTAAACAACGCGAATCCCGAGCACATTAATAAGGAAAAGACAGACAGACAGACAGACAGGGGAAGGTGATAAAGCTAAGTTAAAGCTAGAGCAAGAAAATATAAAGGCATAAATAGACAAGTATCTCTATTACTTAAACTTCCAGAATGTCCATACTTTGCTCCACCGCTTTGACTTCTCCTTCTTGGGAGGGGGTGCCTTCTCCTTTGGCTCGTTCATAGGTGTCGATGGCATATTGGCATACATTCCCCCGACTGTCATAGTGCTAGATGAGGAGGTTAAGCTAGGTATGTCGTCAACACTCATGCGCATCTCCGGACCGGGCTCACCGAGGAAGTCTGAGTATGGGTCAAAACTGGATGTCGAGTCTGGGTATTCATCTCCGGGAAAGTCGAGCTGGAGGGGTGTGTTTGGGTTTGAGGCGGCGGTGACAAAGGTTGATGGTGAGTCGAGGGGTTGAGAGTATGCAGGTGGTTGAAAGTGCACCGGAAGTGTGACGGTTGAGCTGGACGACTCGGGGGTGATAATGTCTGCTGGTGCGCCCTTGCGGCCCGAAAAGGACAATGGGGAGGATGGCTCGACTTCAACATCCGGGGGGCAGTTGATCGAGTCAATTGATGTTGTGCTGCTCTTCGGGTTAAGAGAAGTGTTGGCCGAAAGTAGGCTGCTCTCACTCTTCCATTCCAAATCGCGATCTCCTCCACTTCCCCTCCTCGATGTCGGACGCCCCAAATCATCAGATCCCCATTCCATCACTACATCCTCCTGCCAATTCGCCCCATCACCATCAACTACCTTGATACCAATCCCGAGACCCTCCCCACCGTTCATCTTGCCTTCCTCCTCATCATCCTCACTTTCAGAGCTCTCCTCACTATCCTCCTCCTCTTCATCCTCCTCGAACACATCGGCCATATGACCATCACCCTCGTGCTCCGAGAGAGAGAAAAGTTGCATCTCCGGCATGCTCTCACTACGTCTATGAAAGTACCCATTTCCCTTCAATCCAACCGCAGAATGCATCCTTCTCCGCCTAGCAGCGGCAAATCCAGCACTGGGTCCGGTAGGAGTTTTGAAAGGCCCTAAAGCAGCATCCAAGTCAATGATAGGGCTCTCAACTCCAGTGTCGATGGCAATGTTCTCCGAGCTGGAGTTCGCTCCTAGGGATTCATCAACCGGCATGAGAACATAGCTCTCGTTCCAAGCAGCCGAAATCCACTCGTTGTCGCCCAATTGATGCTCTGACCTTGGCAATGGTGGTGTTGGCGATCTCCTTGGGAGAGCTCTAAGTTGCCGCTTCGAGTGACGAAGCCCACGCCCCTTACCCAGAATTGTCCCAGCCCAGTTCTTGATCTGTTTCTTACTCTTCCTCTTCTTCTTCTGTTTTTTAGACGCCGATTCTGAAGGCTCCTTAGAAATAGCTAGCACATCATCGCTCGCACTAGAAGGAAGGTTATGATCGTCGGAGAAAGTTCCGGTTTCGACCAAGGGAGAGTAGTCACTAAGGGCTTTCTTATGCATCTTCTTAGACGGCGGAAGCTCGGAAGAGTTGTCGGTAGTTCCAGGGGCGCTGTTAAGTGAGGGTGATGCTGTGGCTGGCCTCTTAAGTGAAGAAACAACCATTTCACTTGGCCTGCCATCTACTGCAACGCCTGGCGGAGTTAGCAAGATGGCCCCTGCGGTTGATGGTCGGTCTGATGTCGCCCTTAAGGCAGATGTAGGTTGTGTCATGGTTTGTGAATTGCTTCTGGTACGACCATGTCTTCGGGGAGGTGCAGCCTCAACTGGGGACGAGGGAACGGGCAAAGGAAGCACACTGGCAATACTGTTAACACTGTCTGTGCCCGCGTGGCCCCGAACGGTCGCCAAACTGCTAGTCTCCGTCCCTGCTGACATCGGCCGGGGAATAATTTCTACGTGGTCAATAAAGTGAACCCGGTTCTTCTTATCAGCTGCGCTCTCATAATCCATCAAAGGACAAGTTGGCGAAGGAAGTGATGAGGAACCTAGGACACCGTTAGGAAAATCCAAATAAAAACGTTAAAGCCGAGATATACCATTGAATCCCGGACTAACAGGAGCACTCCAACTGAGTAAAGGGCTGCTTCCCGCACTAGCGATTGGCTTAGGCGATGAAGCTTCTGTCTTCCCAGAAGCAGTTCCCTGACCACCGCTATCGCCAGTGCACCCCAAAGGTAGGTTTGGCGCACTCTGGCTCAAAAGACTCCAAACATCCCCACTAGAGATGGCCCCGGACCTGCGATGGGCATGACCTCTACGAGTAGCCCCTGGCGGTGGTGGTGCGCGTTTTGGTGCAACTTTTTCAGCAATAGCCGGGGAAATATCCTCCTTTTTCGGTTCCAACGTAATCGGACCTCCAAGTAAATCACTCAGCCCACGATGATGTGCCTTTCCCTCCGGAACCGGACCAACTTTAGCATTGGTGCTCAGACTCGCGTTCAAAATAGTCGGCGTAATTCCAGCCCCAAGTGCCCTAGCTCCAGATTTAACTCCCCCAGCATAATGCGGTATCAGTGATCCTCTAGCATCTTCTACTTCAGATTCCCCTGGAGAAAGGGGGCTCGGAGGTCCGCCGGCCCCAAAGGAAACTGCACCCGCCGGCCCCGAGCCGTTCGAAAGTAACGAATTTGAAGAACTAGATTTTGGTCTCGCAGCTGTGAGGGTGGCAGAGGCTAATGCAGCAACATTGTTCAGGGGGACAGACCCCCTTCGCGGAGGAAAGGCCGGAAATGAGGGTGGTGCACCAGGAAGTAACGATTGTGATCTCGCATGTGGTAGTGCAGGGAATGTGAAATTCGGGTTAACATCGCACTCCAGTCTGGTGATTGAAGGTTCGCGCGTGTGCGAAGGGCGAACAGTGGTAGCCATTACTATTGGTGATATTACTCTATCACAACGTATGATGAATTCCAAGGAGTCTCAGAAGAGATCGGGTTGTAATAGGCGGAAATAATGTTGGAGGAAAAAAGAAAGAAAAAACAGGATCGTGACTAAAGAAAAATGAATGTAGCGGATTCGTGCGGCGCGTGGGTCGGAGTCTCGTGCAGAGGAACTAATGTAAGAATTATTAGCCACCAACGCTATTTCAAGACCTTAACCCTCCCGCGAGACACAAATCGACCAGTCACCACCGGCCGCCCTGGACGAAGCGAGCTAAGCGGCTATCCGCCGGTAGCAAACCGCCGATAGTGCATCTCGAAGTGAAAAAAGATAGGGAGAATAAAATAATATCCACTTCTCGCTCTCCCGATATCAAGGCTCAAGGAGTAACAACAGAAGAAGGGATGGGGGGAGATGTGGTAATATCCAAACTAACCGAGTTTCTTGTTCCTCTGGTATTGACGAAGCAGTCTACCGTTGGAGGCTGCTTCTTCACAAAACGCAGAATTTCGTTCAAAAAGGAGTTTGAGAATCCGTAGGGAAATCACAATCTCCACACGTGAAGAATGCAATTACAAAAATAAAAATAAAGTACTGGTCGTAGAATCGGAAGGATAAATAAAATGAATAAACCCCTTCCCGTCGGCTAATGTCGGAGGATTTCTATTCGGTTAGGAGTGAAAATGAGGGGAATTCAAGAAAGAAAACCCTCCAAAGAAAATGCAGCTGCTAGAGCCTGCCGAAAGAAGTTGGAAAAATGAAGGAAATAAAACAAAAAAATCGCAAAAAACACAGGACGAAAGACGTAAAAGTCAATAATGCAGAGGTCGGAGAAAAATTGTTGGATGCCCACGAAGGCACAATAGATCGACGGTTATCCAACACTCCGGAATTTCCTTGCTCGGGTCTGCAGGGCTTTCGACGATGCAGGCTGACCAGTAGTTGGTAGTTGCGTAGTGGATGGTGGTGTTGAAGGTGCTCTTCTGTTGGTTGTCTAACAAGCCCAATAGGAGAACAGGTGCCTTGAAAAAAAACACCTGGACCAAATCACCATACACAAAGTAAAAAAAAAGGCACGAGATTTTGTGATATCCCTATTGCACTTCTTTCGCTACTTCTTTTTTTAAAATTAAAAAAAAAGATGTCGTCGCAACAAGGCCTTTTATTTTTCTGTTCCTCCTAACACGAAGAATGGAGAAAGACTTGGATTAATTGTGAAGATCGGATCGACAAGTCAAGGCCCGAAATCCCAGGTAACCTCGAGTAAAATGGGCGAAAAGATAGGAAATTCCGAAATATGTTGGACTTAACGAGCGTCGGGGATTGTGGCGGGGGGTGGGCAAGAGAGAGGAAGGAGAGGGAGAGAAAAGAGGGAGAGAACCGGGTGACGAAACAGAGAAACAAAGAAAGAGAGTGGACGGCCAACAGAGCTAGGCCTTGGACGAGTTCGCAAAGAGTCGGGAAAAAAAAGAAGGGAAGGGGGAGGGAAGAGGGGAAAAAAGGAAAAGGGAAAGGGAAACAAAAGAACGGGAGGGAGGGACGAAAGGGAAGGATGTGAGATGTGAAGATGTCGGGGGGGGTGTGTAGAGTAGGGGGGGGTAGGGGGGAGTGGGTGTGGAAAGGGTGGAAAGGGTGGAAGAGATCGAATGAGCGGCGGTGTGTGCACAGCAAATGAGTGACTGAAAGTGAGTGAAGGGAGTGAGAGAGTGACTTGGGTAAGCAATAACCAAATTGAGATGCGAGTGGCGGTGGGTCAAGCCATAGGGAAAAGGGAAAAACAGACAGGCCGGTGTGTGAACCAAGCGAGAGAAAAGCAGGAACAGCTTTTTTGAAGCAGAACCTGGACAAAAAGGTGTGTGGTGGGCACTGTCAAGGAGTTAAAAGGGTTGGGGTGGAGCGAGGGAGGGAGAAAATGGGAGAAAAGAAGTTCAGTTCAGTTCAATTCTTGTTCTTCTGCTCCAGTCCCGTTCTCATTTGACTCCCACCAATCAGTTGGCTCGACACAGATTGATTTGATCTTCAAGTGTCATAACTGAGGCAGCAGCAGGAGTGCGGTCCCGTATGATATTAACTATAACCATAATCCACGGAACAGGTGCGCGACAACAAATACCGGTACCTGGTCTCTTTCTGTTCCGGAAAGATGGGTGCAGGCTGGAACAAGTACTCGTATAATAATATCACAGCGGAACCGTACCGCTATCATACTATTATGTAGGTACCGTAATTCATCTTGCACCAGAACAGCACCTGCTTGTTGTACCAGTACCTCCCTGTGCTCGTACTTTACTCTCGACGAATAAAATATGAATCGAAGGGGCAAAAAAAAAAAAAAGTAAAATTACTGGCACTCGAGTATGTTTTTTTTGTTTTTTCTTTTTTCTCGCCAGGGCATAAACCGGAATTGGGTAAGATGTGCTGTACGGCACAACCAGCAAGTCCAGATTGAAGAGTGTATGATATGTGTGCCAGAGTGGTGCCTGCCCAGCTTTTCTCTCGTGGGCACTCTTGTTCGCCAACCGCGGAAAGACGAGCGTTCGTCCGTGCAACTCAAGGCTAACCAAAAGCGAGACCAAACCAGCCCTCTTCTCCATCCTCACCACCACTTCTCTGAGGACAGGAAGAAACAGCAGGCAACCTCACACAAATATGATACCAAGGTCGCCCACCGACCAAAGTTCTCTGTGAGCCCGATGCAAGTACTTTAGCGACCGCAAGCAATAAGTCTACGGGAGCCTGCGAAACCTCCACGAGGCAAACACCGGCCAACCCTTTCAGCACCATCCAAGTACTGTATTGTGCAGTCCAACAGTCCTGTCAAACCCAGATCAAAAGGGAATCACCACCCAAGTCTATCCATCGCCACTTCACAGCACCGGTAACCTCCCTGCATCCCCTCCAACGCAGGGGACGCCCTCGATTTCTTGCATCCAATCCCCTTCCAGCGCCTAAAAATGGTCACCTTTTCTTCCTCCCTCCCTTCGGCATCTCGCTTTCGCAAGCGGGAGCTGAGCGAAAGAAAGGAATGGAAAAGGAAAAAGAGGAAAGGAGAAAAAGCGAAGGAAAGCAGAAAAAGAAAAAGTGAAATATAAAAAAAAAGAAAATATTGCTGCGGTTCTGCACAAAAGCCAAATGTGCCAATTTCCCCTTTTTTTTTGTTTTTGTTCCTTCCCTTCAATTCGGCCTGCCGAGGTTGGGCAAGCATCGCCCGGTCTGGCTGGGAGAGCTGCTCGAGAAACGGCACGATTGAGCCGCATTTTCAATGTTTGTTTTGCCCCCGCAGATCCGACGAATGGTTGAGTCTAACGCTAGTCGAGGAGTCAAGTACCCACTCCTAGTTCAAGGAAAACCAGGAGAACGATGTGTTAGTTGAAGTGTTGACAGGCCCTCACAGCACCAGTACTCGAGTAAACATTGTCTATGTGGCTTGCGCTTGGTCTCTATCATAGCTGCGCGGCAGCTGTCTCGATCTCGTCCAAACCCGTCTTGTGAAATAACTTACCCGTGTACGACGATCCCGGCAACAAAGATGAGCATCTGCGCATCTCAGTCAACAGCCAAGCGATGAGTGAGAACCATACCGGTACCGTAGTAAGAGTCTATCACAAGGGAAATGATAGTCATACTGTCTGTACCTCCCTTACACCACCGTAGGTACCGTATCACACTCTAGATAGGTGGAGCGCCGGTGGCAGATAACAAATAAAAGTACCAATCATGCCGTCGACGGGTATGCATTAATTGGGAAGTGGGACCTGTACGAGGTACTGTACCGTATGATAATTAAGATGAAAAATCTTACCCATACAAACTTCCTTACTCACTGTAGCGCCGCAGAATCCTTTCAAACCGTTCGAACAATCCTGCAATCACGCTTGTGGTCGAGTTTAATACGCACAAATGTGCAAGGCTAGTACTTTGCGATCCCATCATCACGGTACCGTAAAGACCCATATACAGTCGCACCCCGCTATAACGAAGTCCAAAAATTCGGAACTTTTCGTTCGTTATAGCGAGGTTTTGGAAGAAATTCCTTATAGGGGACCATTTGTATGGGGACAGGGGGTGTAAAATCCCAGAGAGTTCATTCGTAATAGCGAATTTTCCCGTATAAGCGGTTCGTTATAGCGGGGTGCGACTGTACTGTACTGTGCTGCGCACTACTAGCACTTGTATCTAGCATAAAGCAGCCGAAAATGAGATAGGCCCTTCTCTGCCGGTTGGGTGGTCGTGTAACAATAGCAGTCTCTTCAGATACTGCCAGATACAAGCACAGCACAGCAGGTGCCCTGCTACACAATACGGTAGAGAAATTAAAATTCTCGCCGCAACAGCCAGCACAGCGTGTATGTAATACCTTGGTTAGTAACTTGAAAACGGATTTCGTGATTGAAAGATGCATCTAGCAAGTGCAACACCCGAGCACTACTAATACTCCCGTACACAGGCCCGATACCCACCTTCCGGTCAGCAGCTGATGGAGTACCTGCAGTATGATACAAGCACCGACACCACAAAATTCCCCCACCTAAACACCTCCAACCAATCAATCGATCGATCAACAACATTGAAATAAAACCTTCAGCCCATCCCGTCCTTCCAAACCCTCCAAACCACTTAAATCACCACTGTACCTGAATAAACAGATAGCGCCACCACCACCACCGCATTGCTGTTGCGCACGTACTCGAGTACGTACAAGTACCGTATGATTACGCACGCGATGGAAAATCCCTGCGGGGGAGTGGGAGATTGGCTAGTTGGAGTCGTGGCTCGAGTGGGAAGGGTTTGAACAGTGAGCACAGCACAGAATGGCACCTTTATGCTGGACAGGTCAGCTCCTCGGTGACTCCTTTTTTCTTCTTCTCTGTTCTACGATATCCCACTCTCTTCCCCTCCTTTATCATACGTTCAACTCGACTAAGCCCCCGCACCTTATCCCGTCAACAACCTCCCTCTAAAAACTCGCAAAAAACACTGAAACACCCATACCAGCTTTAACAAAACGTAAAAATAAAAAAAGGATCTACCTTCATGCTCCCACATACAAGTGTGAGCACAGGTACAATACGGAGCCTAGTGCCGGGCCCCACCATCGTCGCCGCATAACACCCATCCTTCAGGGTGAAAAGTCGGCCATCGAGTGTGGGGAATGTACTCGAGTCCTTGCGCGGTACCGGTACTACTATGGTATTGAATCATAGGGTATCACGTTATTTGTCGCCTTTTCTGTAGGGGTGGTGGGTAGGGTACGATAGCCGGCAGGGCGGTATATTGTAAGGTTTCTCAGGCCAAGTCAGGGCAAGCGGAAAGTGATGAGATTGGATTGATGAGTAGCACAAAGCACCCTGTTTTAGGAGGGTGTGAAAAAATTGAGTTAATGAAAAGGGAAGGGAAGTTGGCTTAGCGAGTTCTCGGTGTCCGCGAGCTTGGTTGTACGGGAACTACGAGTGGATTATTGGTAGTGTATCAATAGGGTACAATATTGCTACTGGGCACTCCGGACATGATGGTGTAGATCACGAAGTCTCACTCTAAAAAGAGTGATGAATGCAATAATAGAAAGCCACCCTGTCGGTACCCCTCGTCCTATCATCGCGGATACTGTAGGCAACAAGCACCGTATCGTAAAAGCGGGACGGACGGACGGACGGACGGGCACGTTGTCCAAAGCACTGAACTCAGCTCAAATATCGTACTCCGCAGTAAATAAACAAAAACAAACAAACCCCCCGGGAACACCATTGATTTACACTCCCCCGAGTGAACCCCGAAGCCTAGTTTTGTTTGACTTACCTTTGCTGATGATACCCGTGTTTGGCAATGCCGGTAAGTATCTGAAAACACGGCTATCATTTGCACAGCCACCCAACCAACCAAAAAAACACTTTGGCTCGTTTTCGGATACTCCACGCTAGATACTGTACAAGTACAGGCGCAATGCTGCTGGTTAGTACGGTTCATAGCCATGGTTAGGACTTCTTCTTTTTTGGCCTCTTCGCACTTGGTTGGCTGAGCGATGGAGGAGAGCATGAGCGAACGCACGGCCACTGGTAAGGCTGGAGTCAAACTTATCTTCCAGGTGTTAGTTTCAAGCATTCTCAGCCAGTCAATCAATCAGTTGTCATCCCAGGCACAATAGGCACGCATAAAACAACCGAATACGGTAGGAACCGGACCCTTCATCCGGGAGAACCCATGATACGGTTCGGTAATTGCTGTACCTAACCGCGACCAGGTGGGACAGATAATCTCCGTTGCCTCAACAACGACACTCACTCACTCCCTTCCTCTCCCCCTGACTTGGTCGAGCCAAATGGAGGGATCAGGTACTCGTACCTAGTGAGACAAGATTGCTCATGTGCTTCACCCGTAACCAGAGCAACTGTGATAAATGGGGAAAGGCCGAATACAAGAGTTGTTCGCACTTGGGAATTTTTGGCAGGGATGGGCTGCTACCCCTCGCGAGGAATGCCAAGATGTTAAATAATAGCCGGGGCAAAATCTGAATCGTACTGTGCGCTCGATGCTATTTCTATCATATCCACGATCCATTAACATTGCCGCGATTTGGGCCAGGTTTGAGTCTTGGGCTTCCTCTTGTCTTTGGGTTACTGTACTAGTACTGTGCTCATAACTCGTGCTAGTACCCCCCCCCCCGATAAAGCTAGTGAACAGTTAGCTTAGGTTAACCCACGGAGTAACCCCTGTCTTATGCCAGAAAGATCCCCCCCCCTGGTACTTGTGCTGTACCTTCGCACCCTGTCCTAGACTCTGAGTCTTTTAAGTGCTAGATCTTGAAGTTTTCAGCAGTCCACGTCAAGTCTGCACTACTTGGCGATTTAAAAAGTCTCCGGACGCCCTGCACTTATTAATACCTATCTTGGCACAAAAGCGTCCGGATACTTTTTAAATTGCCAAGTAGTGCTCCCCTGCTCGGCATTTCTCGTAGGGATTATGCCCAACTGCTAAATAAATCCCTTCTACTGTACCGTAAAAAAAGCACCTGGTTCGCTATCTCCGTCGGCCTAGGTATGGTCCACTTTTGACAAGTTGACAGAAATTGCACCTGCCGGTGCAGTTCATGAGGTCCGACGTGTTCCTGAAGGCGCAGATCTCACCATGCCAAGGAAGGACTAACTAACCCTTCTCAAGTAAGACCTTTTTGTCTCTGTGAGCTTGGGAATTACTAGAGGCGTGTCGGAGATAGCGAATTAGAAGAGTTTTTTTTTATAGGTACCGGTACTCGGGTATGAACGTGGGTGATCGGAGACTCGGGGATGATATTCGGCGATTGTGCTACTTTAAGAGTTTTTCTAATTACCTGCGCTTCTGATTTGCTATGCTGTGGAGTGAGCCTGTGCATCTTCCTTGTGTTCAGGCTCCTTGCAAACTTCGTCCGCCCGGTGTGTTAGATCCGGGGTCATGACGCTAACATCTCGTTTCCACCCGTTGATTCATCATGGGGGATCACTCGCCTGGTGGTTTTCAATAGGGGTCGTTTGGTACTGTATACAACCAGACAGAGGCTAAAACACACCAAAATTGCGGGGTTTCGAGTCACTGTATTTCCACAAATATCTTGAGACTTAGCTTTGGAAGGGGGTTTTTTTTTGAAAAGACTTAGGATGTCTGAAACATAATATATATTTATTCCCGGTTTTTTTTATCCGGAGTTTGTGTAGAACTGTGGGCACTTGTTGTTTCTGCCTATGGTGGCTGGGTAATGATAGCTTGAAAACTAGCAGTTTTGGTGCGTTTTGTCCTTTGTCTGGTTACCAAACGAACCCTTATTACCGTAGCTCACTTGGTTTGTTGGATGGTTGTGTGAACCGGGCGCAGCAGTCGCCTTGTGCCGTGGTGTTCGTCCTGGCCCCAGGGATTTCGTTGTGCTCTTAAATTATTTTATTTCCTGTGCTTGATTTGGTTCAGTATGATACTTCGTGTGTCATCCCTTGACCTTGACCTCTGGTTCACTGAGTGTTGTTGAGCGCAATTGGATAGGATCAACCCCGGCCCTAGGAATAGCAATTGCTGACCTCTGGTTCGCGGAGTGTCGTGAGTGGCCTATAGGCTCGCATATCCTCCGTCGTACGTGGCTTCCACATTGCCGATATATAACAGGCTTGCCGCTCCATACCATTTATTACCAAGGAATCTTACGGTGCTATTCAATGGCGGCGATTCAAGACTAACTTCGTCTTTGCTTTACTTGGAAGAAAGTAAGTATTGCGAGCCCTCGTATACCGTGATACCTGGTCGAAAGCTAGCCACATACTCTTGCTTATATTGGTTTGTATGCGAAACCTCCTCCCCTGTCCTATTGGTTGTAATTGATATGCGCGGGTTTTGCTACAGCTTGTTAGTGGTTCCCTTGCTTCCTCTTTCCTATTCTTTCGCTGATACGCCTCACTACTCACGACCTTTTGGACGGCAGAGAAAGTCCGTGATCCGATCTCATTGCTGCTAGCCGGGCCGTAATGGGAGACCCACACTTTAAGCATAGGTATTCACGAGGGTATGGGCGCGGATGAAATCGCAATATGAGAGAGGGATGCCGGCATTTTTCGCATGTTCAGGGAGGTTACAAATTGCCCTACTCGTAATGTCCTGACGTTTGTGAACACGCCTTGGTCCGCATTTTGCTGCATATGTAAATGTCTTAGACCAATAGTATAGAGCCCAACAACGCATAAAACAAGGAGCTTTTGACCTGGGCCTAAGTAGTTGGATGGCTGGGAATGCTCCTGAGATTCACCTATTTTCCCTTGGAATCTACTGTATAGTACCTCTTGGTAGCCCTCATGCATCTAGTCTTTGCGCTAGATGCAGACCCTGGTGTGTTTACTAACGTTATGGCATTACGAGTATAGGCTAAACGGTTTTCATTAGAGGGCCTTGAGGGTTCTAACCCTGAGGAAAGAGGCATTTTATAAAGAGGATGCTTTTGGTTATCGATATTGCGGACCTTTTTATATTTTTATATGATACATGAGTCGTGGATCATCTTTTCTTCTTCTTTTCACTTGACAAATTTTTCATTTGCTTGATACTCAAATATCCAATTTTGCCTAGTTGGCAGGGCAGGGTATCGGGGTTTACCAATTATTTTCTCTGGAGCGTTCACGGAATCTCTTCTTTTTCAGAATATGTTCCCTGCATGCGCATATGGCCTGTAAACTCCTTTTACGCCCCTCCCGTATTCCCGTTCGTGGGCTGCGGTAATTCTGGTGTTCGAGTGCGGTGGAAGTGGCACGGCGCGTATCAACGTTGCTTCAACAACAATTGGTATTGCGGGGTTGTTGGAGGGGCACGATAGTTGCCCCCGGGGTTTTTTTTATTGATAGACTTTTGTCCACGCCGAAATTTTTGTGCCGCCCCTGTTGGTGGTGGCTGAGGCATGGGTTGATAAGCAATTTTTGTTGATTACCGCGGGCTCGTAGATGTGCGGTTCGATGGATTCCACTATAATACTAGGAAAGGGATTACCACCGAGTCGGCATTTAGACCCCTGGGCATCACAGTATTCGAGTTCGTTCCAAGGGGCAGGCCAGTCCCAGGCCACCTGCCTACCCCCAGTACCGTATAATCCACCCCCAGGCTGCTGTATCAGTAGGAATTGCGACATCGGCCCATGCATGATAGGCTTTAGTTTGACAGGTTACCAGAATTCCGAATGCCGGTTGATGGGATCCAACACACTCCGCGGGCTCAAGCTCTAATGTGTGGGAACACTAATATTTCTTCAAGGCCTTTGCCTGTGGGTACGGAGGTTGGACTGGCGGAGGTAGGGGTACCGTAGTGAATTATACGAGGTTTTACGGTACACCGCCGTAGAGGGTAGCACAAGTCCCGGTACAGTACTCCTAACTGTGGGGCCTCTAGAATCCCGGGATGTCTAATCACCAAACGTCCCTCTCCCGGAAATCGGGCTCGTAATTTAGGTGTGTCCGGGTAACCTGAGGGAATTACATCAGCAGCACACAGAATTCACTCCCGCACCATTCTGAAACTTCGGAGTATCCTCCTCCCCCACCTCCCTTATCTTTTCTTCCCCCCCTTTTCCTTTTTCTCTTTCTCTTTCTGTTTCGTTTTGGAGGTACGGTGTGAGTGGGTGAAGATGACGACACTCAAGATCACAACCTCGTTTGCCTCGTCATTGGGATGGAAGAGAGTGGGTGTTTCACTCTTTGGTGGCGACGCCTGGGGTTGTTCAGCTGGTAGAAGGAGAGGGGGAGCACTACTGTTTCCTCATCGGAATCGGCATCAGCATCGCCGTGGGTATTTGGTGTTGAGGACTGTGTTGAATCCAAGGTCGGTCAGTCTTTTTTAATTTTTAATTTTTGCCCCTCGCCAGACATTGCGGATTTATTTTTTGTGCTTTTTGTTTGTTCGTTTGCTTTCGAATGATGAACAACATTTCGTTATTACCCAGCTCACTCAGACGTAACTTCCGGGAGGAGAGTAATCCCCTGGTTGAACGAATGCTGTGAACGCGAATCTGCTTCTGACTATTAGCTTCATTGTCCCCTTGCTTGCTGTATATTCGTTGGTCTGTCCGTGTGTTATTTTGACCTTGCATCTGGCGGACGATCTACAGCACATTACAGCGGCTAACATATGTCCCTGTGATGAACACTGTAGACAAGCCTGGTGCTGCCGGTTGCTCCGCCATCACCTCCGAAGTCGATAATCCTTCTTACAACGCCTCAGTTTGCTGGAGAGTTGGCAAAAGAGGGTCTAGTGTTTCTATCAAATAATGGTGCATGCGATGTTTTTGCCGCAGCTGTCGATTCACTGCCCGGTGCCCAGCCCGCTATAGGTAGCACACAGGGATACAGCTGGCTGATCACTTCCCACTCAATACCAATAAAAATTCCGCCCACTACTGCTGCGGGCACCACCCCCGCAAAGTCATTATCCTTTAGCCTGCGGTCGAGGAAGTTTACCCTTCCACTGGCAAACACCCTCTTCCACACGGGCACTCGAACCACGATCATGTATATACCCGCTAAAGAGAACCAGATCCCGGTGACCATCGAAGCGGCAGAAGGTGTGAGCCCCAAGGAGGTCGAGGAATTCGCCCAGGCCCAGCAAGACATCAAAGAAGCCTGGGAGGAACTAGGGGACTTGATGAAGCTGGTCGGCCAGCGATCCGGCATCGTTCCTCCAACCAAAGGCCCCGAGAAGGATTGCGTGAATATCATCCTCCCATCAACTCACTTCCCCGCAGACGCCAAGGTAGATGCCCACCTCCCCCTGAAACAACTCACCTTTCCCCGAAGAATAGAAGCGGGGATGGGTAATATTCTCAAGCAAACTTCATCCGAAACCAACACTCCCCAAGGCGCTAGTGGAGAACTAGAGAAGGCAGTTCTGGACTATATCTCCTCCCCATCTACCCCCTCGCTCTCTGAGAAGCTCTCTATATTCGCAAGGCTGACCCCGCATTCCCCTACCGCGCACGAAAACCTATTCACTGCACCGGGCGCACGCATACACCGTGTGTTGTCTGGTGGGGGGGGATGGGGGAACAAAGCCGGATTACTATCCTTGGACCCGCAGTCGGAAACTCAAGCACAGGGATTCTCCAATGATTTCGAGTCCGGCGAGGGGGTTGTCAAGGTGGGGGAGTATGTGCAATTTTTTATCGCCGAGCGGCGGGGTGGCGATGATCCGTGGCGCGGGGTCGTATTCGGGTGCGTGCCTAAAGTTGAGGAACTTGTTGAGCAGGGGGGGAAGGAGGAGGAGGTCGTGATAGACGGCCTATTCGGAGGAGCATCGGAAGAAGGTGTCTGGCTTGGCGATAGGAAAATGGATGTTCCGGGTGGTGTTGTAAATACCCCTGTCACGAAATAGCTTAATTCTACTCGTTCGACTCGCCCCTCGTGTAGGTTGATAAATAGATAAGGTATGATAGCAACCAAATAAACCCTGAACATACAAGTGCCGTAACGGCTCATCCATCCGCCTTGCGCTATGATACTGTAATTGTTTTCGTTTCTGTTCCTGGCGTTCACACCTCTAGTGGTGCAAAAGCCCTAGGTCCCTGGTCAGCCGGCGAATATATCCAAAACTGGTGGGGCTAGGATATGGGGTCCGAGTACTCGAGTACAGGTACTGTATAGTGTTACAAACTGTGCTCCGTGGCAGGTGGCCTGTCTGCCTCGGGTTTATGAAACGCAACTGAGTGAGGTGCTGTGGGGCAGGTTTGTGGGGGTGGGGGGTGAGCGGGGGTTTCTGTGGCGCGATCCTTGGGTTAGTTGCTTACCTGATGCTTGGGTAAAGGTCGTGATTGAAACGGCGCGCTTCTGGCGGTATGTACACGCAGGTGAGCCCCGGCTATTTAGTTTGCTATGATGTTCGGCTATCTATGACCACACGCTGCATCCTAGCACTAGCATACATGGCCGCGCGGTGCGTATCAATTGATTAGAAATTCCAAGCCCTTAGAATTCATTAGGTGAGAGCCAATAGGAGCTATGATATTATGCCTGAGAGCACAAGCAGATTGGCCAAGCCCGGATAGGGGCATGCAGTGTGAGCATTGCGGGTCTGCACCTCGGACCTTACGACATGTTATAACCGACTGCCCTGCCCCGATAGTGTCGAGGGTGAGATCCCGAGCCGTTTAATGTGGCGACGCTTTCGGCCCTGTGGGAGAGCGGTAAGGTGGGAAGGGGACTGATTGGGGGGGGGGGGGGTTTCTTCCTTTGATACTGAGCATATGTGTTTCCCCCCCTCCTATCATGTTAAGAGGGTCATGGGGTATTTGGCTTTTTAGTTGTGTTTGGTGGTTTGATGAGTTTTATTGTTTATTTGTTACCGTGGGGGGTGTTTAGGGCGATTCCCGGGATTTCTCTCTCGGTATAACACGAATAAATCCGAGGACTTGATGAAAAAGGGATCGCATCAAATGATTCAGTAAGGTAAGTAGATACGTACTCACAAAATATCACTCGAAATATAGGAAATGATCGTAATGGTGCTTGTGCACCCCCCTGATACTGTCCTGTCCTGTTCCAGTCTAGAGAGTTACTCCTTGAGATATACCTTAGTGGATACTCTACACATGCGCTGCTTATATGGTGGGCGGAGAGGCTTTCTGGCATGACCACGCCGGGCGTTGCGCTACGGAGTGGTTGGTTGAGGGAAGAATGAAAGGTGGGGTATATCAACGGAGGCTGGGTGGAGGGGGGGAAGGACAGAGGGAAGAGGGGGGGGGGGGAGTAGGAGAGGAAGAAGGAAGGAACGAATTCTAGAAATAAGTGGAGGATTAAAATTTAATATTATGGGTGAATAAGCTGCAGTGGGGAGGAATGACTAAATAAATGCATGAGAAAACTCTCTCCCATCCTCTCCGCCTTAGACTTACTATCCACGGAAATCCCTCCAGTACCAGGGCCTGTCTCCACCAGTCCGAACAAGCAGAGGCTACAGCAATTAAAACCCGCAGAGGATAGCTCGGAGTACGCCTGGAGGTGATTAGTGCAGGTGCAATACGGGCGAGTTACCAACAAAATGGTACCGAGCATGTTTATTACACTCCCGCATTTTCACTCATTTAATCTCTCGGGGAGTCATCTTTGTTAGCGATAGCCATCCAGGTCGTTGATGGTGTAGCACTGTGGATGGGGTTTCTTGCGGACTATTGTAAAAGAAGTGGTGGAGCGGGCGCATTGAACTAGTGGGTCGGGTAGTTTAGTCATTCAGCTAGTCGGTCAGCGAGCATGCAGTTATGCACTACCGGTAGCAAAGCCCGATTTCCAGGGAGTGCGTACACAACACTCCGTGGCTCAGATACCGATTCCCATGCCATCACCACATCATATTGTTATACCGCAAACCAACTCCTCTAGTAGCAGCTGCAGTAACAGGTTAGCATATTTTGTGCACACATTCACACGAGAGCTTGAAAATGCCAATTAACTAACCAACGCCTCCATCACTTTTCAAGGAAATTTTCGGAAGAGTTGTTGGTTGTGTTGGGAATTGTTTCTGAAGAAGCGGCTGATTTATTAAGAAGGAAAAGAGGAAAAGGGGGAAGAAAGCGAGGAACTATATTTAGAAGCAAACATAGGGAAATCATTCGGCTGTAGGAATGCATACGCGACACGCGCGTATGTATTCTGGGAACAACAGTGAGCAACACAGCGCAGCATGAGATTCAAGCAAGTACATAGACCAACGAAATGATTGAGGAGAGCATCTTCAGATGTACAAGTTACGGGCGTATAGTGCCCGAACACTAGCCAGCAGTCCCGCCGCATCATTTGGCGGGAATTGACCCGAGGGCATTACCAACCCTAGACCTACCCACCAGCAAAAAAGTGGTTCGCCGAGCACTTTTTTAATGCTCGACTACTCCACTGTCCCCCGGATTCGAACTCATGATGGTCCCTGTTTCAAATTAGCCGACCAGTCTCCTAAGCCACTAGACCATAGGAACTGGCCGATAATACTCTTTCTTCTTGATCTTTTAACTGCTTCTTCAGAAAATATATAGTTCAAACGCCTAATACTTTATCTTTGGTAAAAGAAAGACATTGGTATCCGATCATAGTACTCTTTGTCAGGGGACAAATGTTCACCGAATTTTATGGCTGGTATCTGTGATTTAACTATTCTTTGGTATAGGAAAGTACAGGGATAAAACTTTTGTATGGTAAATTATCCACACGTATCCGACCACCCATACAAAACTTGTACTTAAGTGTTCGGGTTCCATATGCCTGTAACTTGTATGATATATTGTACTATGACAGGTTGGTTTGTATACATGAGTGAGAATTCATGATTGCATAGAGATATGAGACATCTGTGTGATGCTGTGCCATAACTCTTCTACCGCAGCCAGCAAAGGCGATACCGGCGCACTGATGTAATTAATTAATAACGAAAACAAAAAAACCGACTCACAGTGCATCGTGCGTCTACTTATCGTATCGTATGTGGGACTACGAGTCGGAATGGTATCGAACTTCTCGCTATGCAAGCGCCTTCTGCAAACCTCTTGGCGGAGTAATAATTTCCATCCCCCCCCCCTCCAATGCCTCAGCCCTATGCACATCAGACAGGCGCGCATAGCCATTCCTTCTCCTTCCCGTCACTGTGCATGCGTTCGATCAAATTACGTTGTTGTTTGTTTGCAGCTTATAGGACTGTGCTGTATATTACAGTGGATACGTAAGTAAGGCTGTAACCTAATCTTTGGATGCGTGCGATGCTGCATCATGAACACGAGGGATCGTATGCATGAGTCACTCCCGGTCAGACACAATCTCGTGAGAAAGAGGGAAAAAAAGAAAAAAGTGCTTTTATAGCTGCCTAGACATGGTTTATAAAGTTGGGCGTTATTGAGGATGGGAAAACGCTTGTATTGAATTTATGCGGTTGTATAAAACTACTTATTTGTGCAAGGGAAGAAAGAAAGAAAGAGTACGAGGGAAGAAGGGGAAAAAAAGGAGGGAGGAGGGGAATGCAAGAAAGAAAATATGGTACGCCCCCCACCGTCCCGCAGCGGCCCCTGCTATTGACTCATCTAGTTGGACCCTCTTGCTGGGATCTCTCTGTGTCATGGACAATTCGACAGAAAAAGGAAATTTTAAAACGCGGAAAACAAACGTAGATAAATGTGCCCTGGCCCTCGTTTTTTAAGCTTCCTGAGTCCAAGCCTTTGACAGCCACTGTTTGAAGCTCAGGGGTTTCACTTCTGGGTAGCAGTCGTTCGCGTTTGCTCTGAGAAAGTCCAACTCCCCTCTCTGTGCGGAGATCAGTGCCTCGAGCTTCGAGACTTGCTCCCAGTCCTCCGCTTCTTCGGCGTCGATGACTTGCTCGTGGAGCTCCTCGCTCCCTATGATCGTGACGTCGAAGGTACGGCCTTTTTCTTGAAGTCAGCTTTGGTCTGGGGCACCATTTCGGAAATTGGACACGTCGCCCTTACCCTTCACGGCTTCAGCTATTCCGACAAAATCGAGCAGCTTAAGTCTCTCACCACGCATCTTGAGCTGCTCTGGCCAGGTCTCCATCTTTAAGCATTTTGCCACGAACCTCCCCACGTCTGCTGCAGCAGTAAAACAAGCATAAACGTCATCCCCCTTCTCAGTATAGGCGGGGATGGTGGCTCTCTCGTTTCTGAAATCCAACATGTAGCACGCTTCATCTCCAAGGAAGACCCTACCGGTAGGCGTTGCTTCGAGGATGGTTCCAGCACTCACTCCGGACCCCGATAACCCTCCTGGACCAAACCATTCATAAAATATTCCACAACAAAAAGCAGTTGATTGTAACTTCTCTTTGACCTCGCGAAGCCGGTTGAGGGTGTCTATCTTTTCCCTTCCCTGCTCTATTATTGGGCGTTCGCAAGGAAGACCCTCAAATTCTGCTGGAGCAAACCGACGTACACAGGCGGAGAGGCAGGAATCTATGAGGGCGAGTTGAGGTGTTCCTGACACTGTCGATATGACAGTATCAACGTCGACCAGAGCAGCGTGCAGAGATTCTGGATTGAAATAGTCGACCTGGATCACCCGAAACCCTTTTTCTGCAAGCTGTGGCCGTGGCTGGTTTAAAGTTTTAGTCAAGCCCAGCATTCCGGTGTGGAGGAAGAGGGGGTACCTCATATCTGGAGAGCATAAAAACTTCGTACCCCTCTTCTGCTACTGCTCTGGTAATGTGTTGAGCTAACCCGGCGGTCCCTGCTATAGCAACCTTCATCTTTTGTATCGAGAACGAAAGCGAGAGAATGGCCGATGGAAAAACAGGATGTTGTAGCCTCAGATTCCTCTTTGATGTGATGGGAGAAGAATATGAGGATAAACCCTCTTGGAGCCGCGTATTCGATTCGTGTCCCTGGTCCGAATGCTGAGCTTAGGAATCAACAACGTAGTTTATAGAATAGGGAAGAGAAAAACCCTGACCTAAGATGAGGGGCTTATCCCCTATTCCCACAGCACTATGCAAAGGCGCCTCGATTTTCCTCTTCGATCGTTGCGTAAACACGGGATGAAAAAGTGCACCAAAAAGCCCGGGGCAGGTAGCGATAGGCTTCAATAGAGGGAACTCAAGTACGTTGTATTTAGAGGAGGACGATTATTCGGTGGCAGACCTAGCACCTCATCCAGTTAGCCACTGAAACCTGCTCCGCCCTTCCCCTCGTAGAATATATCGGTATCGGCCATGTGTCTTAAGCATCACAGAGATCGAGTGAAATCCTAGCTGCGCGGCTTTAGGGCAAAGACCCAGTTGCATTGAAGCCCGAGATTGGAGAATAAACAGAACTGCATCCTCCTAGCTCACCGAAGAAAAAAAAATCTAGGCCAGATAAACCCTCGATTTCAACTCCCATCCCCTCATGAACATCGGGCCTGTAAGAACTACTCTCAGCAACCCCCCTCTTTTCTTTCCTGTAATCCGTACCCCTTTCACTTCTCCCTAGGGCTGCATAGACTGGTAAGTATTTCTCAGCCGCCCTGGAGTATCCCTTGTCCTTGTAGCCGGTATTGCGCTACCCTTGATGATTTTATTCCAAAAGGTAGTAGCAAATGGGGTGCCTTATACCCACCCACCCACCTCCAGACATCACCTCTCGGCCGCTCAAAGTGCCCTGGAAGCTAGGGCTTAGAAAGAAAACTTTAAGAAAGGTCATAGTACAAAAAGCTGAGAAAGCGGGGACTCCCAGGAGATAGTAGAGACAAAATCTAACCTTAATTCCTTCCGCACAAGAACTTACACTCCTTCCGTGTGACTGCCAGACCAAGGAACCCCACAGAGGGGAATAAGCAAGGAAAGTATCCATACGCGCCAGGGGATTTCCCATAGTTCTGCCGATCTCGGGTGAGGGAAGGACGCCACCCACCCGTTAGAGCCCGATATTGTGAACGTGATTATGCAGAGGAGATTTACAGCCCAGCTAGGCTGTCGTATAGCAATGGTCAGCAGGCGGATCCTAGGGGGTTATTGTGCTTCCTCTGTTTGTGAGTTTTCTTGTGCTTCTAGGATTCGTGGTTTTCTGTCTGCTCGGTTTGTCACTGTAGTTGAAGAGGCAGTTCAGGAGTACCAACAGCAGAAATCACCCTATATCACTCGTGTTCCTTACCAGCCCCTCGGAGCTCGGGGGTGTAGTAATCGATGTGAGCGGGTATTGTATAGCTAGGTGAGCCCTTTCTTTTTAGAGTAGTGTGGGGTACGTGGGGTGAATCTCCTCCCCGGACGAGCCCAGGAACTTTGGCGATTTGAGTGCCCGCTCCCCCGGATTGTCCACGAAAAGTCAGTTGCGGTACCTTGACACAACACCAGGCTGCCCACACGCGATCAATCAATAGCCGCTACGGGAAAACACTATAGTATGACACCTGAAGGATAAGTTAACCAAGCGAACACTAAAATGAAATGATAACCAGGCATGAATTGCTGCTACCCGCATCATAAGTTCACCTATACCCAAAAGCCCCGGAAACCTCCAGCGTAGTCCTCTAGCTAGCGGACAAAAAACCTACATGCAAGGTCCCTGACCATGGGAAATCCTGATTTCCTTCCTTATCCCTACCAACCATCATCAGTGTTGCAAAGGAGGCATTTGGTAATCGAACCCAGAGGGTTAGAAGGGGGGGTTTGAATCGGGGCTTCTAAAAATGGGGATTGAAGGGGTTCTTTAATGTCTTAGTAAGCAAAAATAGCAGGAACTCTTATGGGAATTTCTACCTTCAATCCAGTTGTGTGAGTATTTATTGCTCAGAAGCCGGGGAGGGGAAGTGGAGTGCCGGTGCTAGTTTTATTTGCTTTTTCTGCCACATTTCCCCCCTTTTTCTATCATTTCATTTGTTTATTTACTTCCAACTGCCCTCAAGTATCATTGTTTACTGATTTGTTAGAGGGGGTTCTATCTTTTAACTTTCCGGTTCGAAAAAGCGAGTTCCTAGTGCTTCGATCATTTTTGATCGAACCCCCCTCCGTTGCAACATTGACCATGATGACTACATGGATGTTTTGCATCCCGTTGACGGGCCAACCTAAAAGCAACCACCACCGACGAACCCCTGGCCATCATGCTACGCCCACGGATGAACGCCGCCAGGAGTTCCATCTCGTTTAAGCTTCCTCCCGCTGTCATTTCTTTTTGTCCGCAGTGAGCACTTAAGAGCGAGTGATCGACAATGACTGCAAAGCAGGTCGTATTGTGTGCTGCATCTGCGATGCTCAACGCGTGTGATTACGCGTGAGGGTATCAGTCCCTTACAAGAGGCTAAGAGGAAGAAGCCTATTGGGAAATCGTTCTAGGTCAAATCACTTTGAGAGAGGAGGTGATGCAAAATTGTGAACGTTGTCTTCGTGGTCGAAAATGCTAACTTTGGGATAGCCCTTTTTGGGAACTGACACAGAGAACCTGCCGCCCCGCATGACAAGTGCTGTGCAAGTGAAAAAAAAAAGAGGAGAAGGGTCAATTGAAGATGGGGTTGTGCTGGTACTCATACAAGTATCATAGTCTACTTTTTATATTGTTCCTTGTCAAGTGTTTTGCCGTAAAAAGGAGAAAGGAGAGAATGAAAGAGATAACTTGTCGAATACCTGTAGTGGATAAGACCCTGATCCCCGACCGAACCCCAGTCAGTGTTTAACTGCGCAATCCTTCACTTAAACGTACAGTGCGTGATATCGCGTCATCTTAGCAACCGATACGCGGACGCGGGGCGCGTCGCCCGGCGGAGCAGGACGTGTTGCCCGCCAACCACCCGCACCCACAACACGCGTGATGGGAGGGCCTTGCTGTTCCCAGCCCCCGATTCTGAATTTCACACCTGTCACCTTACCATCGCCAAAATTTCAATTCACCACCCCCCCTCCTTCATACCCCATCCCCGTCTTTCCTCGTGCTCGTGCAATCTTTTTTTTTCCTTTTCACTTTCTTCTCCATTACGCATCAATTTGTTTCTTTCTCTTCTACGATTTGTTCCATGCCAGTATCATAATTACAACCATCCCTCCTTCTCTTTATCAACTAGCTAACTCGCTCACTCCCAACCACCAACCTCTCCTTCGAGTTAAGCATCTACTTTTCTTCACACACACCACATTCTTCTATATTACACGCTCCCGAGCAAACCCGGCCTCATAATGGATCCCATTACAGAGCCAGATCCGGGTTCTAGCAACGGCAATTCTGGTTATGCGTTCATTACACATTCTCAAGAAACGCTCCCTCTCAACCTTCCACCTTCAATAGACAACGCGACACTGGCTCGTAGACGTAGACGCCGCACGTCCGCACACGACCAGGCCATTCTTGAGGAGGAATATCGAAAATGTGATCGACCGGATAAGTCTAAGAGGAGGGAGATCACAGCTAAAGTTCAAATGGGCGAGAAAGAAGTTCAGGTAAAGAAATAGAGAAAATGACTAGCTTGATTTTTTCCCCCTTTCCAATTGCACGTTTTCTATATATTTCGGTTTTTTCTTTAAATGGCTATATTTGAGGATTTATTGGGATACTTACCTTACCACTCAATTGTTACTTTTCTTCTTACCTGCCTGCATATATCTGTTTTCGGGGGAATGTGGCTGAGATGGACGTGTTTTCTGTGGCGAGTGTGGTTTTCTGATTGGCTGGTGAGTCGTGTTCAGTATTACTAACCCAACACGCGTCTTAAGTAGATATGGTTCCAAAACAAGCGTCAATCAACGCGCCGCAAATCTAAGCCACTCCTGCCACATGAAATAATACCACACAATAGTCAGAATTCGATTTCCTCATCACAACAATCTTTATTCGAGAGTTCTCAACCATTTTCCTCTTCCCAACCTCAGGAGAGTATCAGCAATAATTATAATCACAATAGCCAAGATAGTTATAGCACTATTGGCGGCGGCGGTGGCAGTGGCATCAGATGTGATTCTGCTTCTTTTTCTTCATCAGTGGCTACTGCTGCTCGATTTCCCGATACGTTCAGTGACGACGTGTTGCATTCTCAAGGTGGGGGTGAATATCTTGGCACTAGCGACGTAGACGACAACGACGAGGAGCCCGTCCACCAAAGTCACCAACAGTCATACCAAGTCGCGCAGAGCAAACCTTCAAGCACTGCTACTGGTCAAACATCTGGACACGGGAATAATAATCTATCACTTGCATCGGTCATCTCTTCACCATCTTGCCCTGAGAACCATCATTCAGCCACAACAAAACATCACTGCCATCAAGGCCAAAAGACCTCGCTTGTCATAGACAGGGAAGAGGAACAAGACGAAGGAGAGGACGGACACGGGATGTTCACACAAATAACAATGACCACCTCCGCCCATAATCGCTTGCAACGCGTTCTGTCTTCCGCACCTACACCGGCTCATCACTATCCCCCACCTGGCACATCGCGTCGAAGGACGGCTCCATCAACGCCCAAGAACCCCCCGCGGTTACTGAAACGCTCGTCATCAATCCGACTCTCAACCTCGTTAGAGGGGAAAGCTTCGGTAGTGCTGGAGGATGAGCTGTCTTCACCCCCACCACCACTGCTCGCCCTCCAGACACCGAAAATTCAACCGAGCTTAGTTTCCCGTAGCGCCTTGAAGCGCCGAACGATCGATAGTAAAGTTTGGGAGTTTTGCTGCGATAATCAGGCCGTTATACGCTCCCCATGCCAACCGCATGAGGAACCGTCAGAAGCGACAGAAGCGTTGGGGTTGGTCCGGGAGAGGGGGAACGGTAGTGCACACAAGCCATTATTGAAAGACAGCTCGCTGGGGAATTCCTTGGGTATGGTAAAGCCCAAAAAGAATTTACAAAAGGCCATCCCTTCATCATCGCCCATAAAAGCCAAGAAGAGTCGGAAGATAATCTCCGCAAAATCGGCACGCCCAAAGCCGGCCTTGTCAAACAATGCCAACGCCAACCCCTCCACAGCAATAGCAACAACTGCCACCGGTAGCAGTAGCAAAAAGCCCCGTACAAACCCCCTCCTTCCCGAACCCGGCCAAGACAGCGACAAGGAGAACCGCCCCCCAGGGGCCCCCGTTTCACCCCCCCCCGAACCCCGCAGAGTTCTGGGCGTCCCAGGCAAAGGCGATATAATCAACAACAGCGCAAAGAAGAAGAAGAAGAGGCCAGCAGGCAAGAACAAGACTCCGCGGAGGGGGAGCAATAAGCCCCTATCTGACAAAGAGAAGAGACGCGTCCTAGAGGAAACCAGGAGTGAGGGCATGAGGATATTCTATGACGCCCCGCCCACGAGTAGTCAGGTTTGCGAAACGGAGTATGAGTTGCCCGGTGCTGGCGGTGGTGGGAGTCAGTCGTTCTTTGACGAGTCCAGTCAGGAGAGTGTGGGGCCTGGAAGGGTGGATGAGATGGAGTGTGTGGAGAACCTGTTGAGTTTGAGAGGTGGGGTTTGGGGGTAGATTGTATATTGATCTTTGACTCTGGTTATTTTATCTCCTTTTGCATACTTGGCTGGTTATTTTATATGGTTTGGTTGCGTTCATTGTAAGTTAAGTTAATGTGGGTTTTATTTGGCATGGGGTTTGTGGGATTGGCTTTTTCTTCTGTGTTTTGTTGCTTGGCTTTTGCATTTTCTACTTTTTTTGTTTTTTTATCCATTGCTTTTGCTGTCCGCCACATCACATCCAATTCCGATCTGATCTACCCTATCAGGGGGGGTGTTTCCATCTTCAAGATTAGCGTGCCTGAATTTTTTCATCTCATTTGGACATTCAAAATCCATCATTCCCATGCTCACTCATTCCTCTAGCTTTGCTATTTCTTTTTTGCTTTCTTAACCGCGATGCTTTGTGTACTGTGTTCTAAACATGAGGATTCAAAAACCGCATATGAGTAAACCCAGAGGGCAGTTTTTACTCTCAGTAGTGTTTACTAAGCATTTTACGTTGGTGGGTTCAACAAGTACGTTTCCGATGGCTTTGCCGTATCCCACAAGTGCCTGAGCAATAGAGATAGAGAGGTGGAATTGTTGGGGCAAAGTGCGGTGATACTAGCAGTCTCCCCGAGACCTCGATAGAAGTGGCTTAGTACCACAGCTGGCTTACACATTTTGTAGCCAGTGTTTGACCCGCCTAACCTTCGGCCCAAGCTAGCCAACCTCCTGGTGATATAAAAGCCTTGCGGGAGGCTTTCCTTGGAACTTGGGGATTATGCTTTCGCACTTTTTCCTTTTCCTCTCTCTTCCTCCAAGAGAGGGAACCCTGCGTGGGTGCCTCATTGTTGAAGGAAGGAGGAGGAGGAGGGGGGTGTCATTATGTGTGCTGATTGGTTCGGTCTGGTTATCTAGTCGTGTTTTGTCTGCCCGGTCCGCCGTACTATCAAGTAGACAGGAAATATTCCCAAGGGGTTGAATTTCAATGATCGACCCAAGAGTATGCCCCCCCCCTAGGAAGTATGATGACCGTTTCTAGCCCGTTTGGAGTATACTATCTGCTGGCTTTGGGGCTGCACAATTGGCTGACTAATTGACTGGGGTTGTTTATTTATTGACCTCCCGTCATAATGATAATATTATTATGATCATAATCATTGATATGCTAATAAAAATCAGAAAAACAGCATCTCCTATCGGAAGGAAATGGGCAAACTTGACTAACCCCGCTCACACAATACTTCCCTAACTCCGATATGATAATCTCTTAGATATACCCCAGCCTCGATCAACCTCTTATTGTACATACAGACACTACCGGTTTCAACCGTGCTTCTCATACTCATGACCGCTCACTCAACGCTAGCCAAGGAAGCAGTGGGGAAAGCGGAGGAGGGAAGAGTAGGCAAACCACAGCACAACTGATATTTTCTTCTTCCAAGGATCAGGGGACTGTAGATTGCCCTGGGGCTAATCCCGGAATATGACCGCACAATGTTTCCTCACGTCTAAAGCACAGCACAGCTCCACCAGCAATCCCCACCTTGAGATCCCAGTAGCCGGTGTTTGCTCCAGTAGCCGTTTTATCACAGTGAGATATTTGCACATTCGGGAGTTTTGCAAGGGTCCCCTTTCTCCTTTGTTTGCATTCCCCTCGCCTTTCCAGGGCTATAGTGCTGATGGGGGCAGTGGTGGCCAACTACCAGCAAGCATGCAAGAAGGAGTTATGTTGGGTTGTACGCATAGGGTAGCGGCCTTGTGAAGTGATCCGAACATACGTTTTCTCTCTAAGGACAGTATAATATATCCTGGAAGAGGTTTTTGGACTTCGAAGGAGGCAGAAGTGATCCAAGACTTCATTTACTCCTTCCCTAGTGGGTCTTTGACCCCCGGCCCAAGCTTCTCCCCTCTGTCTACCATTCTTTTATGGCCGCCTTGTAGAAAGTTTGGGAGTTATTCTTTTGCCGTACTACCATTTTTTGAGTGCCGCTCCTTGGTACCCTTTTGTTAAATAATGCTTTACCTACTTCTCGGCCGAGAGCCAGTCCTCTCACCGACCGTGGCCAAATAGGTTCGTCGGTCATTATGCTGTGGGAGATGATTTATGTGCCATAGTCGAGCGCGGTAATAGCGGTGTACCTATAATCTATAGTGAACTACCTCCTGGTATAATAACACCCTCAACATATTCAAGGCCTTGAGCCTTTTAACTTGTTGCTTTGGGAGGGCGGTTTACTTTCCATTTAGACACTGTGCTCCAGATAGGTCTTTATTCTGTTTGAAAAATACCCCAATCTGTAGTCCCCCATCCCTGCCACCGGCTGGCTTAGCCAAGTGTGTGAAAGAACTAAGACCATTTCTCTTCCCACAGCGATACCCTACCATATTTTCATTTTATTACGCTCCTGTTATAAGGAAATGCCGGCCATCTATGCTAAGGGGCCCGGTGCTACTACTAACGAATGCCAAAAAAAGGGGCGCAAATGCAGTGTCCTTACTACACGAGTCTTCGAAACAGCATTTGGAAAGTGCATAGGCGCCAAATAAGCACGACTCTCGGGTTCGTGTTGAGGAGAGCCCCAGCCGTAATCCAAATTCCATAACTGGCGGAAAGTTAGGGGGCTGCAGGAATTTATCTGGTAGGAGGGAGCTAATACTCGGCATTTAGGTCTCGTTGCTTCTGGAGATCTGCTGTCTTATTTGTTCGTTGTTGATTCTTCTGGATCTTGGGCTTTAGTTTTCCATTATCATACGTCGTGTTTCGCAGTATCTAGGGCTTCAAACCTGGTCAGTTTATTAAAAAATTAATGCAGGTCCCCCGAATTATTCGGAGGCACCTATGCTTAGCCGGTCGCTTGGCTATCACAACTCCTCACTCGGACTTTCGGCCCAGTCGGGGCTTTGGGCAGCACAAACCCTCTTCCCGAGCCGCATCCCGCCAAGCCAGCAAGCTACCGTATCTTCTCGTATGAGTCGGAATAGCGCTAGTGAGGATTTTCTTGAACCTGCCCAATCGTCACTCTCTATATGTTTAAACTGTGGCGACTTGGCGTTCTTCGTGCCTTCCTATTGGCTCGGTTGCCCTAGCTTCACCTTAGTTCACTTTAGCGCCATTCCGACTTATACGAGAAGTTACGGTACTTGGAGTGAGCAAGATGATTCCGTTGCCAAGATGTCTCTCGCAGAAAATTTGCAGTACTACTTCTTGGCAGCCGGATTATTTTGCTCACCCCAAGTAAACATCCCTGTCCTAATATTTTTCTTTTCGCCAGACCTCACTTCACCTCAACCAACTACCCACTTCGTCTCTCCCCCACCACTCAATTCCCCATCACCACCTCACTCCAAGGCCTCAATTGAATATGGCAAAGGACCGCTCGGCTACCAAAGACAAAAAGGAAAGAAAGGACAAAAAGGAGAAGCGATCTAAAGACGCTACAGCTCCGCGCGCAGACGACAACACTAGGGTGTCTAAGAAGCAGAAAAAGTCCAAGAAGAGCAAGACAGCGGCCAATCCTCCCACCGATGACGAGTATGATGCCGCTGATGCCGCTACTGCTGTTCTGAGCGCCCTTTCTGCTTCGGGGGCCGCGGAGGTAGTGAAGGGGGGCACTCGTGCCGCGCCGATTGACGAATCAGTTCTGGTACCTTTCGCGAAGCCATTGGCTGGGGAGAAATTGAGTAAGAAAGTTTTTAAGACTACTAAAAAAGGTTCATAGCCCCATCACAACTACACTCTCCTTCGCAATCAATTGCGGCTGTGGGAAGGAAGAAGAAAAGGCTAACGACCCCCTCTTCAACAGCCGCCAAAAACAAATCCCTAAAACGCGGCGTGAAAGAAGTTGTCAAAGCACTCCGCAAGTCACCCACTGGCGCTGCCGGCGCGAATTCCGGTATTGTTGTCCTTGCGGCGGACATCTCGCCAATGGACGTAATCTCGCACATCCCGGTCCTCTGCGAAGACCACGGAATCCCTTATGTGTTTGTTCGCTCGAGAGCGGAGTTGGGGGCTGCGAGCATTACCAAGAGGCCTACTAGCGTTGCTATGATTGTTCCTGCTGCTGGTGCTGGAGCAAAGGAGAAGAAAAAGAAGAAGAGGAAGAGTACTGATGGAGATCAGGCGGTCGAGGGGGCTGATGAAGCGGAGGAGGGAGCTGACGGGTTTAAGGAGGCTTACGATGAACTGTTGGCTCTTGTTGAGGAGGTGGGGAGAGAGGTTATGGTTTAGTGAAGGGTTGTATCATATTTGGGCTATAGTTTCAATTCGAAAAGTCTTCATTGTTTGTAAGGGTGGTGTGGTGGGCTGATATTTGTGGATTGTATGCTAATATATTTGGGATTGGGTAAATACTGAGCACTCCGCTCCGGTCCTATGGTGGCGGGGGGGGGGGACTGTGGTGCGAGAGGGCTGGAATACGAAGGGGCAGTTGTCAAGTTTGAGTAATAAGATACGATAGGGTGATGAGTTTTGGCCCTTGGCTATTTCATATCAAAAGACAGCCAACTTTCTAGAGACTCATAGCTCGACACTACCTGAGTGGGATATTCCAAGAAGCCGTAAGGATCATGAGAACAACTATTTCTTTCCACAATGGAAGTATTAATAGCTTGTGATGTTTTATCCCTATACGGCAAGACCCTACAAGTGCCCCGAGTGATTGGATGAGGGTTCAATGCACCAACACCTTCCAACCCGGAACATCCAAATAAAGAAACACCCTTCATTCCTCAGCCCTCGTTTTCCTAACAATATTTTCCACGACTGCAAGCACTCTCTTCTCAGACTGTTGCTGTATTTTAACATCGTAGTAGAAGAACATTATAGGAAAACTGGCGGATGCGTTAGCTAAAAGATCGTCTCAAGAGTTAGACAATATACCCTAAGTATACCAGTCCCCATGACTCCAATGATCAGGTTGCTCAGCCATTCGAACCCATCCTCCAATTTCTTGAGTTGGATACTTTTGCCTGGTTCTCTATATAGCCACTCAGTATAGCTCTAAGTGAATGTGTGGCAAATTTTTGTCTTGGTTTATTCTGAGGATTTGTCAGCCTACCGTATCCTCGCCAGGTATTCCATGAGCTGCTTCACCACCAACATAGTCTCGGGCTGTACTTTGAGTGGATTCTTCTGTAAAGTCACATAATTAGCATCGCAAAGAAAGCCATTGAGGGTTGATACTTGCGTTTGTTGGAGGGAGTGGACTTGACCCAATCGACGCATGCCAGTCATTCTCAACATAGACGTTTTGAGAGTGGATTTAGGGCCCGTTTATCTATAGACAGCCGTCTATCGTATGATAGTAGCACTAGAATGTGGCGGCCATTAATGGGGGTTAGACGGTTGGAGGGGTACGGGCAAGTGGATGGTGTTTGCCTACCGTAGTGTACCGTCTAGCGGCTGGTGAGATTCCCAAACGCACCTCCGAGGCAACGTCACGTTTTGACCGTCCAGTGACAAGAATTTAGGACAGTAGAAAGTTAGGTAAACACTTTTCTAGTTTTATCACCCAAACTTTGGAACTGGACGGTTAGGTAAACGGGCCCTTAGCCATTAAGCCTGTTGCGGAATGAGATAGATGCGGAGGGGGAAGAGATGAAAGTTGATGGTTTATTGTGGCTCAGTGATGGTCTCTTCATGCCCTTTTCCCTTCCTTAAATACCCCGTTTCCTATGGTTCTGAGCTACTGAATTCACCACATCAAAGTTACACGGTCTTGAGGAGTTGCCGCGCAATGGTGCAATGCTCATGGCCTATCATAATATCTTTCAAGGTGTTGAGCTCGAGCCTTAAGTCGCGGGTTACGAGTGTTTGGCAAGAGCTGGCCTCGGCAGACCAAGTTGTGAGGCGGTCACAGATTGTCACTCGTATTCTGGACCCTTGATGACCGACTGTCTTCAGCCGCCAGCTGCAGCTTTACATATGCCACTAACTCCCGATTCGTCCATTTTTCGTCTCTCTAGCTCCTGGAGGTGTTCTGTTAGCGGCACCTAACTCGGCACTGCTCTCTAATGGGGGCACTTCTCTTTGTGAACACATCGTTTCCTGGAGCAGGCACTATGCATGGAAGGCTCCCATGCGTTAACAGAATCTCTACCTAGCAGCACGAGTCGGATTGTGCATATGGTTTCGTCACATTCGAATAAAATCCAGGCAGGAAGCAGGGAAATGCCGTGGAAAGCAGTCCTAAGCTGCCACGTGTATGCGCTCTTGGGACACGCAAACTTTGAAATTTTTTCTCCTATAAAATCTCCTTCCTTCCTGTCACCACTTTCCTCTCTTTCCATTCCTCGAGCCACCTTACAATTCAATCGCTTCAATACAAATCACTCTCGTTCACTTGAACCACTTCGTTTCACTCGGTAATATCCTTCAGTCCCATAATTACCTCCATTTTCAACACCTCTATTTTCAATAGCCCACATCTGTCCTTTCTCATGGCCTGTAGCCCTACCCCTACCCGCCAAAAGCACAGTCTCACCTTATAGGGCCCACAGCCCCGGCTAAAGGCAGCCGTCCTGGGATTTGGCTGCTCTAGGTAGACTGTTAGAGGGCGGTTTAGTCCAATTCGGGGCTCTTGGCAGTCCCCCCGGCGGGCCCCGTGGGGCCCCTAGACAGCTCGGGACCCGGATCCCTAATCTACACCTACCGTCCCGCCACAATGTCTCGGGTTGTCAGACCCGTTGTCCTTCGTGACAATGGCCGTCTTCATGTTTGGCGGATGAGAACGGTATCCTTTAACCATCACACAAAACGACGACTCCAGGTATGGGTTTGTTCAAGTTATTGAGAGGCTTCGGGATGTCCGGTTTGCTGACTTGGTGTTATTATGTTTTCAGATTTCTAGGCCACGGCCCCCCTAGCGACCCTCCTTATCACTACTTGTGATTGCAAATGAGTGGTTCTGCATCCCCCACAATTGCCCCGTCTCTACCCGCATTGTGGTGCTGGAGGAACAGGTGGCGGCCTCAAGAAGGACCTTTCCCCCTTGATAAGGTCTAGCATACTACCAACCTGGCGAAAAAGATCCCCAAATCACCATGGATCCAGTTCGTATCCCCGCATTATCTCGGGACCTGCAAAGTACTAATAAACAGCACATAGCAGGACGACGAAGAAGAGCGAGAACACTGCCCTCTCAAAGGCTTTTACTAACACAATTGATAGTTCCAATATGTGGAATTATTACGGTTATCCTTGCGGATCCCTGTCAATCTGCCGTGACCGATATTCATAACGGACTTCCTGTTTTACAACACCGAGGACAAGATGCCTGCGGAATAGCTACGTGTGGTCAGGTACTCGTAAGGGAAATGGCCTTTGCTCAGAGGTCTTTAGAACACCTGAACAGCTTATGGATTTGCCGGAAAGTATGGGGCTCCGCCATTGTAAGTTTCTTCATATCCAGTCATTTACCGATAGGCTTTCCTTTCACTATGTCCCTACCCCACGCCTTCTTTTTTCGTATCTAGGCAGATGCGCCATTCGCTACAATCGATCGTCCATGCGGAAATCGGCTCTGATAATCAAATAGTACGTTATCCCACGGCTGGGTCCTCCGCAAGCGCAGAGGCGCAGCCTTTCTACGTGAACTCCCCATATGGAATTTGTTTCGCCCATGTGAGTAGATTCGTTATCCCAGCTATCCCTCTCAGAGGGAAGGTAGTGGCTAACATCCCTGAAAGAATGGCAACATTATTAATTCACCGGAATTGCGCAATCATCTTGATCACGAGGCGAATAGATATATAAATACAGATTTAGGTAGTGAATTGTTATTGAACATTTTCGCAAGCGCTCTCCAAGAGACGGGAAAATTCCGTGTCAGTGAGGAAGGCCTCTTCGCCGCTCTAGAAGGAATCTATCGAAGATGTCAAGGCGGGTACGCATGTGTTGCCATGCTTGCTGGTGAGAATGGCAGAGACTTTTAGGCTATTCTCGCTCGTATAGCTAACGAGTTTCGCAGGATTCGGTATTATAGGATTCCGGGATCCTTACGGCATTAGACCACTTGTTTTAGGAGAGAGGGAAGGTATTAATAGTGGTATGGACTATACGTTCTCCAGCGAAAGCGTAGCTCTTGACCAACTAGACTTTACAAATCATGTCAATATTGCTCCTGGTAAGGCCCCAAACATCAACACACATAGGCCAGGACTAACATAATTACTTTCACAGGCGAGGCTGTCATTATCAAAAAAGGATGCAAGCCCCTTTTCAGACAGGTTACCCCGATCCTAAATCATACACCTGACATATGTATAATTCGCCCGTCCGGACCCAATCATCGACTGAATGTCGGTCTATCGCTCTCGACAAAACATGGGATTGCTTCTGGCGAATACTGTCCTAAAAACCCTAGGCGAGGGGGTCGTTAAAACAATTGATTTGGTCATTCCCATTCCTACAACCCCAGAGGTTTCTGCACTTAGCCTCGCACAAAAACTTCAGATTCCTTTCTGTCAAGCATTTGTTAAGAATCGTTATGTTGGAAGAACCTTCATCATGCCGGGACAGAAGGAGAGACAGAAATCAGTCCGTAGAAAGCTAAATGCCATGAAAGAGGAGTTCAAGGACAAAAATGTGCTGACGACAGTATTGTTCGAGGCACAACTAGCCAGGAGATCTTCGGTGTGGCAAGGGATGCACAGGCGAAGAAGGTTTTTTTCGCCAGCTGTGCACCCCCCATTCGGTAAGGATTACGCTACATTCACAGTTTACGGCAATGTGATTCTTCTATGGCCAACTTCTTAGTAGGAATACCCACATCTATGGTATTTGGCCTCACGGACACAAAAGAACTGGTTGCTTTCAACCGTACCGAGCAAGAAATTGCCAGGCATATTGCCGATGCTGCCATTTACCAAACTCTTCCCGATCTCGTCAAGTCTTGTTCCTCTCTGTCCGCAACCGTAAAGAATTTTGAGGTCGGAGTCTTTAGCGGTGAATATGTCACACCCGTTGACCCCAATTATTTTAAGAGACTTGAGGGTATTCACGGGGAGAGTTCTCGGCTCAAGAGGAAAGCAGGCGCCATTAAGGCGGTAGCTTCCGGAATTGCAAACAAAGAGAATGTTGCTGATGTCCTCAACGGAGTTACACTCGTTAAACGGACAATCTCCTCCGAGTTGGTGAAACTGAAGATGACATCGCCCATTTAGAAGTCTACGTCTACGAGGATGAAGCCGACAACCTATACGTCCATCATGACATTATGCTTCCTGCGATCCCCCTCTGCGTAGAATGGCTCGACATACCCGTTGGCAGTGACAGCGCTACAGAGAACAAAGACTCCCGAGGAAACTATGCTGTCATCGGGACCATGGACCCAGACATCGAAATCTGGAACCTGGATCTCGTAGACTGTCTCTTCCCAAACGCAATCCTAGGCTTCGGCAGCGAGCCTTCATCCTCTGTCAGCAGGAGCAAGAAGAAAAACAAGAAAAAGAAGTCCCCCAAGGTAAGCGATAGCTGTCCTCTCTCTTTCGGAAAACCGCCAGCACTGCAACCTCCTCGCCTCCGCATCTGCCGACAAGACGGTGAAACTCTGGGACCTTTCCACAGCCAAGTGCGCGAAGGGCTACAACTCCCTGCACGCCGACAAGATCTGCGCACTATCTTGGCACCCTAGCTCTGCAACAACCATCCTGAGCGGTAGTTCCTGGGGGGGGTGAGGTGAAATTCTTGGGGGATTGGGATGGGGTGGACGGCTAGTTGTTCTCCTTGTTTTAGAGATCGTTTATCCCCTTCAGTGTTGATAGTGCAGAATTTCCCTACATCGTGTTAAAGAGGGACTAGTGAAATCAGCGTATTCCTTTGATTGGTAGACTCAATCTCATAGAAGTGTAAAGCTATAACATCACTCTGGATGTTGGTTAGTAAATATCAACGGGTGCATTACCTCACAGCTATGGTTAGCATCACTCTCATATCAGGTTTAGTGCCCCTGTTGGTGGAAAGAGGTCCGCAACATGACCTGAAATACTTTTGATATCACTGGATTGACATATATCTAGAAAGGTGGGAAGCTGGTTTTTTAGTTTGCATCCTAGCGTGATGTAGGGAAATTCGGCATCAACACTGCAGGGGATAAAAAGTGGGTGAACCTTTTTAATACTATGCTCTTGGCGAGGAACCTTTCCGAATACCATTGACCGAGAAATATGCCATCGGAAAAGTGAAACCTCTTCAAAGAACCACCTTGCCTTTAGCTCACCATAAGCAACTTCTCCGTATCACTCAGTTCAGGCTAAAAAAATTCTACAGAAGATCTAGAAAAAATACCAGTGGCCCTCGAGTAATATTTGGGTAATTGAGTAAATGTTTTGCCGTTCATCACAGTGTGAAACTTTGTGAGTCTAAAAGTCCACGTCTACTTGAAACCTCGTTAACCTTGTAATTAGGCCCCACCCCAAATCATTTCCAGCGACCAACTGACACGTCTCCTCTTATTTTCTGTGTTCAATTCCACCAGCCTTACTATCAATATTCGGTGCATGATTACTGACACCATCATCCTCTGAGTCTACCTCCACTGTCACCCTTGGAGATTCATTTATGTTCAATCTACAGCCACAATGTGAATTCCTTAGTCCTTACATGTCTTATATGAGGACACAAATCATGGAGATTTATGAGACGCATCTTTCTGCAGCCTGAGCATCGCAACTGGGCGTCATCTGCCATGGTGAATCAAAGAATCCTTTTCTTCAACTAGCTAGTAAACTCGAGAATTCTAATGAAGCATAAGAGTAATGTTACTTTGCCGCTTACACTGTTCTCCTAATAAATGTCACGAAACAGAGTTTAGAGCTCCTCTGGTTTTTTGTCTTTTTTTTCCTTCTAGAAATTGATTGCTCCATCAGATTCACAAGGGGACTATGGTTTTCTTTGTATGGGTTAAGTTTTGTTTTGTTGGGATGGCAACTGAACGGGGATATATTTTTCCGCAAGAATATTATTATTATTATGATAATATCATACGCAATATTTTAAACTTTTATCGCGATATAATTTTATTGAGCGTGCCTGACAGAGCTTACGTTTTGAGATTAAAAAATTAAAAAAATTAAAAAGAAAGGTGAACAATTCCGTTAACGATGCCGCAATCTGACGTATGATATTATATAGCGCAGGTTTCTGAAACGTCGGCTTCCCAACCCACAATCATCCGAGTGACCATTCATGTTCCACATCTTGAACATCCCCTCCCTCCCTCCCTCCCTCCCTCCCTCCCATCATCCCCCCCTCCAATCACATAAAATCACCAACAACCGCAGCCTTCTTCGGCAATCTCCTATAGCACCAATCGCACTTAACCCGGTCACACTCCCTGCACTTTCCCCTGGCGGGGGCATTATTCGCGCCGCACTCACAGCATTCCCAAAACATCCAGCATGTCGAGGTCTGCTTCTTCTCCTTCTCCTTTTCATTCTCCCCCCTCTCCCTTTCCCCCCCTCCGCTCTCCTTCCCCCCCTTCCCATCGTCGGACGTCTCCCACCCTTCGGATGACCATCCTTCCTCTCTCTCCCCTGCTGGCGGCTCGGTCAGAGGCTCTCCCCTTTTTCCCGAGGACCCGCGGGAGATCTGACAGCCTTCGTGCGCCAGGGCACACTCCCCGCATCGGAGATGGTCGCACACGCACCAGAGAACGTTGTAGAGGTTCTCAGCACGGCATTGACAACAGCGCCAGGTTCCGCAGGTGATGTGGCATTGAGGGTGAGCGCAGGGCGAGGGGCAGATGGAGCAGATGCGAGGTTGGAGCGGTTGCTGGGGGCCCTGGGGTGGTGGTGGTGGTGGTGGTGGTGGTGGGTTTGAGACCATTTTTGGGCGTTTTTCTTCTTTTTCTTCCTTCTTTCCTTCTCTGCCTTGTTTGTTGTCTTGGGGGCTTGCCGGATTTTGAAGTAGGTGGGGGGGGGGGGGGGAGGTCGGAACAGGGGGGGTTTGTGGGGTATGGGGGATAGATAGTATTCGCTTCATGGGCTTATGCATGATATGGTTATAATGTAGTTACGAGCAACGATTGAAGGATTTTTTTCAATTCTGATCCTCCGTTTGTATGGTCTCTAGTCGGCATTTGTGATGTTTTAATAATATGGACGAGAGATGGTTGTGGTCGCCGGCGGCGAAGGACAGCGTTATAGAATGGTGGGCAACGCGGACTGCCCGTATCTGAGCCCCGCCAAGTATAAGAGAGTGATCCCAAGGCGGACTAATAACAATAATAATATCTATAGTGGTGTAGTCCCTGGACAATTGACCTCTCGCTCATAGAAACCGCTAACCCCCTCCCCCCCTCCCCTACCCTATACTCTCCGTGACGACCCTTTTGAAGGTTCCCATCCAAAGAGCAAATCTGAACCTCAAACACATCTACCTTAGGGAACAAACATCACTTTTGTTTTTTATGTTATATGTGTATACCATCCACTCTTGCCCGGGTTCTAACCATTCTCCTAGCACCGGCCGATGCAAGAAACTTTAGAATAATAATACTGCACATCAGGGTAGCGTACTAGTACACCGCTGATACAATACCGCAAGTTACGGCTGTAAGGTGCATACCTTAAAAACGGACTCTAAACCTACATTTCAACGCCAGGTAATCCCACCTTGCTCCAGGTTTGGGCGCAGCAAGGTAAAAAGATAAAAATGAGGACCTCGCACAAAGCCCCAATACTTGGACTGTGCAAATTATTTCCATCTGGCCGGTCCTTGTACAGTATAATCTCCCAATGCCTTTTTTTGCTAGGCACTATTGGAACTGTCCAGATTAGCAAAAGCCTTTTGGCGGGGGGTTTCAATTTTTGCACCCGGGCCCCGGCTGTTTGGCATTTCGCATCTTTTGTGCCCTCGCAAATTCTGGTCTGCCAGAACGGGCACCTACTCGGAACCTCTTACGTAGCAAAAAGCGTCGTCCTGGGTGCAAAAAAAGGGGGGATAAATTGGGTCTCGTTCATATCAGCAAGAGGACTTTAGGTCCTCAGCCCACAGAGGTTACAGGATGGTTAGATAAAACGCTTAATGGCAAGGATTTGGTAGCATATAAGGAGGATTGTAAACAGGGGGGCCCTACTAGAGAAGGGCCAAGTTGGGCTCATGATACTAATATCCGCAATGCTGATGGCTAATTCTGTGTTTAAAAGGATCATATGGCGTTTCCTCTCTGTTTCCTGCTGCGGTCGATGTCCTACTCTAGGTGCTGTTTGTAAACTCTCCACTCATCAAGACCCGGAGTGTTTTTTGTGCTAGCCTAGCTAATGGAGTCTAGTGAGTTTACTGTTTGTTGCCTGCTGTATCGCACCGTACGCTGTCTAAACATACCATTCGAATCTTAGACGCAAGCGAGTGACAAAGCATGACTAGCGTGATACCCCATGATGAAACAAGTCTATTACTTCCCCAAACAAGCTTAACCAAGAACAAGAGATCATTAACAAATTAGGAAGGCTCAACCCAATCGACCATATCCATGATATTCCCTACACCGTCCTTTACATAGCCGATCTTCAATCTCATTTTCAATACGCCACCCTTGTTTCCTGCAACCCTCATCATTTGGGTAGCCTCAGCATCTGGATCAAGCTCCGGACCGCTTATGGGTTGTAACTGAAGCTTCATACTCTTGGGAACGGCTGCCTGAAGGCTCACACTCGTGATACGGTCTGTGAAGGATTTGTTCTTGAATCGGGCGATGATGTTGATTGTGCCATCCGCCGTACGCGCCAGCTGCAAGGTTATTTGAAGATCGTTCTTATTGTAAACTTGTGCTGTAGCTGGGGCAGCAGCCGGAGTAACAGGTATGACCGGGGCCGAACCAAGGCCACCTAAGAGCGATGATGCTGACTGTTGCGAGGCCGCAGCCGGTGCTGGCGAGGATGCTCCTGGGGTGTTGAACAAATCCATGATACTGTTGAGATTGGATTGGGTTGATGGAGGTGGGGATGGCGAATTGGAAAGCATGGGGTCACCGCCAAGGATGCCACTTAGCAATTCCATATTGTTCTGTGGCGCTCCGCCGAGAGGCGCAGTGGGTTCCGATGGCTCGCCACCCATGAGGTCTAAAAGGGCTTCCTCATCAGACTGCTTCTTAGCGGCTTTCTTTCCTGGTCTGGCTTTTGGTGCTGCCTCTCGTTCAAATACTCTCGAGACTTCTTTAATAACAGGTGGCGGCATCTTTTCCAATACACCACGGCGTATTTCGTCGTAGCCAAACATGTTCCCGTACTCAACAGAGCGCTGCTGGATTTCAACATCCAAACTATCGGAGTATGACTGGAGGATCCGGCGGATACGTTCGATTTCCGCAGCGCTACTGATGCGGGTGGTCAATTTCATTAGGGAAGTAATGATATACTCCCTTGCGCTAGATGTAGCGTAGGCGCTGGTAAGAATGGTTGAGAGGAGATCCACGATATCGGATTCCGATACCCTGACCACCAATTCTTCTTCTTCGTACTGCCCACCCTTCAACAACAGGTCTCCGTACTCCCCTATGGTCCAAGCACCTGCAAGTGTAAGTGCCTCTTGCGTGATGTCCGCTTTGAGAGCAGAATAAAGCTTCTGCACACAATAGGTTTGGAGTTCTGCAGAGTTGGCAATAAGACGGATAAAACTTGATAAAATATGCTCCTTGACGTAATTTCCGGCCTTAATAACGCGCAAGGATCAGTGCTATTTTCGCCAATACTCTTACCACAAGGAAAACATACCAACTTCAAAACCCTTAGAACGGTGTCAATATGCCACCTCTTTGTCGGTGCAAAACGCTCTGCAGCGATACAAATCTGTGTCGTCATTACAGGCTTGAACTCGTTGTTCGCAACCTCCAAGAATGCCAGTAACTCTCTTATCAATACCCTGATGTTACTCTCATTGATAAGTGTGAATGAGAGGTCCAAGGCTCGACGACGAATAGAAATATCGGGATCCCGTAGACAGTCTAAGATGGTGTTTCGGTGTCTTTGCACTGCATTCGGCTCGACAGCAACAACCTTGATAAGAGTATTCAAAGCCACATAACGGATGTTGTTATCCTTGTTGGTCAAAAACTTGCCAAGGATATTGACACCCAACACACGTAATCCACTGTCCGCCTCAATATCCAAGATAGTTAGGACAGCCTCGTAAAGGATCGAGTTTCCAACATTTTTAGTGGAATCGGTATTGGTAGCAACTTGAGCAAGGATGTCGTTAATTTGTTCGCTGACTTGAGCATCGCCCTTTCCAAGAACTCTTAACAACCTTAAAATTTTAACCTGCAAGAACGGATCTGTTATGCCAGTAACATCGTGCTCAGGTGCATACCCCGAGCTAGTCAGGCTTTTTAGTTGGCGAACAAGGACAGTTGTAAACTGTCTAAACTGGCTGACTAAATCTGGGTCATGTTGGCAAAGATCTGTTACCAGAGTCACTCCGCAAAGCAACACTCCATGGTTCCGATCCTGTAGTAATAGCTTTGTTTTGTCAATGAAGTGTTCCTGCAGGTCTGGGACTTTGCGAATAATTCGCATAGCGCAAATGGCGGCTTTGCGACGAATATACGGGTTGGCAGTTGACAAAAGGTTTTCGACCTCTTGGAAAAGATCCCTAGCCATTTCCGTCGAGGCGATATTACCAAGAGTGCATAATGCTAATCCTACCACGTATTGGTTGGAATGCTCCAAATCACTATTGCAAGGTTCCACTGGTAAGCAAACAATGAAGTATCGTGGACCAAAGCGAATGGATTTACAACGAACTTTTTTAAAGAGTTTGTGACAAGCGTCAAAACCTCCTGGTTCTCATCCAACAGTAACATGGTACCCAGGTAACCCAGCCGTTTATCCGCAAATCTTGGTGAGGCTAATAACTTCAGACACTCGATCTGCCCAAAGTGAGTCCTCTCACCTAAGGTGAAGAGGTATAATAGCTTAGCCACATTATTTCTCCTATGGCTCATCAGCAAACACAGAACAATGGCGGTGAGGCTATCAAGCGACAAACCGGACATTGGAGTCCCCGGATTCCTCTCGGAATGAAGCTCTAATCGCAGCGCTCTCTTTTTGGATGACGCCTCTCTCATCGTTCAGTGTCTTCGCACTCCGGACAGCTCGTATAAATTGTTTCACTATCCATAGTTAGCCCAAGCCATCCATCTCAGAGCACCCTTACATACAGGAACTCATTGCTGCAGGGATAGCGGTTGGTGGGGTGAGGTTGATGGTTCAGGACAGGTGTCGAGGGGAGAAAGAATTATAGCTAACAAGGGCACACCCAAACAACAGGAAGCGACAAACCAAGGCAAAAAAGGAGAAGAAAATGAGAAGGTAGAGATTTCTTGGGGGAGAATTTCGGTCCCTGGACTACCTGCGGAGGGTTTCTGTGGATGATAGACGATAAACGGCCGTAAAATTGCCGCGAAGTGAATTGTGTTGCTTGCTGCAGGGGCTAGTGGGGCTGATCTAGCCTCCCACCTTACGTAATCATCGTCTTGCTCAAGCTTTCACGCCGAGACATTGGATTTAGGTAAGGCAGGAAAAAGGTTGCGGGAGTGTACGATACAGAGAGTTTATAAGTATAATACTTCATTTCTCCCCCAAGGTACTATTTCCATGGACGCTATCAAGTGATAGGATATTGTAACAACAAAACCGTGCTATGTATGGTATTAACCCAACAAAACGCTTTACAGCGCAACAAATATGGTTAACAGAGGTACCCTTTTACGAGTCCCCCAAAGCGCCGGCATAGTATACTACCGTATCAGTACAGCGCAAGCACAAGCACTGAAACTTCTTCCTACCTCCAGGTTCCTTAAAAAATACCAGAACCCCCGCCCAAATCATTGGGCAGGCCAGGATCACAAAAGATAAAGTAGACGGAAAAACAAGATATGAAAAGATGAGAAGAAGCAAGGGATAAAAGCTACGAGAGATGGACCGCGCAAAAAAAATAAAGGCGGCAAGAGAACTAAAAGGTTCTGAAAAAGTATATCGGGAAGGAGTAGAGAAATATCAGCATAAAAGAAATATTATGCGTTACCCTAAAAGTTCCTCGGCAAAAGTGTCTAGCAAGACTAACGAAAAAGCTCCCTTCCATTTCTTTAAGAAGTCCTTGTTCGAGTAAAGCCAGCTCAGGCTTGCCTTGAATGATACCAGCTCAATTTTCCAACCCCTGTTAAGACATCTTTCGACGACCTTGAAAAAACCAGGACTGTACTCTCCTTCAGCTGCATCGCCACTAGCCAACACGATGGTAGTTGGCTTGAAATCCAGGACACTCTCTAGAATTTTGAGATGAAGGATTTCGTCGACTGCTTGCTCAACTTTCCGAGGGCGTCGTTTTTGTGCGCCCTCGGAGCCCGAGGAGGAAGAGTATTTCGCATTTGCCCGTTCCTTTTCTACCCTCTCGAGTAAACTAACTTCGTAGCCAAGAGAACGAGCGTCAAGTGCGGATACGGTTGTTGGTGAGCTTCCGACATATACCTTCTTGGAAGATGTCCGTCCCCTCTCGAGGATAAGAGATAAGCCATGGAAGGAAAATGCGGGCTGACGAACAGCTACGCCGCGGGAGTACCCCCTACGTTTCTTGATGCATTCGTAAAATCCGATCAGGATCTAGAGTTCGATTGTGTTAGTCTTGAATAAAAGGCGGAAATAGGCGGAAATAGGCGGAAATACGTTAGAAGCATCGACAAACACATGAATGTCAGTGTCTAAGGGGTCTTTCGCTCCTGACCGGAGGCCAGGGCGAGTAAGAAGACGGGAAGCCTGGGCGGGGAAAAGTGAAAGTATCTTCTGGACCAGCTGCGCTTTTCTTTCAACGGAGGTCATCGGCGACCGGATTACGGGTCGTTTATCGAATGGATCCTCCAGGTTGGCATTTGCAACCAGACTTGGCATTGCAGAATCCCTGGTTGGCGGCTGGGAAACTGGTGGCAGGGGAGTTGGTGTTTCCATTCCTCTCAGCCTTGCCGCAGGCGGAGTTTGTTCGGTAGCTGCATCGACCTTAGAGGAACTTGAATTGCGCTTTTTACGCTTTCTTCTTGGTGTCGAATGGATCTGAGTGGGGGGGAGTAAGGAGTCGTCCTCGTCAGTGGTAGTGCATGGCTCAGGCAAGGAGCCCAAAAAATCCCAGATGGCGGTAAAATCACCAAGGGCTTTGTAAGGAGTAACTCCGCTAATTTTGTCGGGATTGATGACCAGGGGGTTGCTGTTTTGATTTGTGGCCAGGGCACCACTGAGAGCTATGACTGTCGAGAAATTGAATATGGTGGTAGTTGTGTCTGCCATGTGAGTTGAATAGGTCCTTTTGCTTCTTTAATTGCGTGTTTGTTATCTGGGCAAGATATCTTGTCTATGAGAAGTTCGAGTCGGGAGGGCGTGGGCGAACCGGGAAGACGGACATGGGTGTGGATAGTATTTTCGAGACTGGAGCGCTTGTTTACTTGGGCAACAGAGGGGGGAGAGAGCGGGGAACAAGAGGGAAGGGGATGTTAAATAGGCGGCAAGCTAGGTATGGGATATAGAGCTAGGCTGCCAACATGGAGGTGTGGGACCGTGTGTGTTGGGGGGGGGGGGACTGTTGTTGGGTTTGGGTGAAGTGCTGTAAGAGAAGTTGCGAAGGACAGGAAGGGAGAGAGAGTGGGCCAAACAATCACACACACGTTGGCTCCCGATCCAGGCCTCCTCGATTTCTGATGACTCGAAATTCGTGACCCACTTCACCCTTTGTCGAGGTAAATCCTGTCCCAGGCTCCTTTCGCTTTGTGCGGTAACTTATGATACGGGTACATACTAAAGTTAGCAGGGCAAGCTCTCTCTGTGCTGCCGTGTCTATCTGTGCTTGACCGTACGCTCAGCGTGCTCTCTATTACCCATCCAAAAGGATGCCTGTGGGGGATAAGTCTGATAAGGGCAGATTTCAGGCAGGGGTCGCCATAGTCTCACCACTGCCGTAACCATGCTTCAGTTCAGGTGGGCTAGAATTACATAAGATCGAGCAATCTTTTGCATCTGCTGCTTAGATCGCCATTATCCTTATCTCGTCCCCCCTTCCTTTCTGCACTTTACCCCATTACCCCTTCCTTCCTTCCTTCCTCCCCTCCTTCGACCCAATACCTCACCCATACCAGGCTGCGCTATTCCGCACATTCCTCCCATTGACGCTTGCTCAACCATGGCCATCGACTCATCCAACCAAACACCTTCCCAGCCTGCTGCATCGGCAGCGATTACACTGTCCACCGAGCATTCAGAGCACATAGTGGCCGCGGTGTTTGCTCCCCCTCCCCCGGCCCGCCCCGCAACCCTAACCATTCCTATTTCTTGCCCAACCCCGCCGACCCCTTCCAGCATTGCACATCTAGAAAAGCCAGCCCTCCGCCGAGATAGTCTCAACCGCCGAGAAGCTCTCCTTCGTGGTAGAGAGGGGTCACGCCGTCGCCAACGATGGGAAAATGACCGCTTGTTATCAAACCCCCATGCAATCCCACCTACCGCGTCAGATTGGGAAGTACGTCCTCTCTATCCTCGCCGTCACGTCCCATACGAATTCGCCTCGCTTTATGATCATCCCAAATTCCCCCACAAAGGGAACGTTACCGCAAACCGCCAGGTCACCGGGAAAATGCCAAAGGAACTAAAGGTACGGATGAAGAAGGCACGGGGCGCCATTGGGCTACTTAAATCGTTGGAAGAGGAGGTGAGAAAGTTTGTCCTTGGAGAGCAGGATGAGAAGGCTAGGGAAGAGGAAGACAGGGATGATGTAGTAGACGATGAATCAGACGAAGAAATTGTATTCATTAGCAAGCAAGCCAAGCAACTCCAACTCGAGACTGAGAAGGTCTTGTTTGAAAGCCCAGTCAGCGATCCTGGGGCCTCATTTGGGTTTGTTTTTTCCCCTCTAAATTTACCCCGATTAGAACTAACCTAAAAATCAGCCGCTGGCTGGTCCACTCAATCGCCACATACTACGGTCTCAAAAGCTGGAGCATCACTACCGGTAACCCAGCCAAGAGAATTGCTTACATAGGGCTCAAGGATCCTAAGAGCGCCGCCCTAGTTGTCAGGGGGATGCCCAAGCCATTGTGGCTAATGCTCTGATCATCAATTGTAGTTGGGATTTCCTTTCATATCATACCTGGGGTTAGGGGTTGCGGCTGTATCTGTTGTTTCCATCAACGTAGAAATCGGGTGTGCTGGTACATGTTCTCTGCTACTCATTCATTATATTCAGGGAATTTCTATAACACATTTCACTTTCACGCAAGGCTAAAAGCTGTGATACCCTTCCTAAATACATCTATGACCGCCTGGAGCTACTCTGACCGCAACATCCCACGGTACCGAGAAGCACTTTACCAAATACTAAGGTAGCGTAACACAGCGGAGCCCTAGATCATGGTATGATACCGTGGAGGCAATTTCATGCACAACTGGTACTGTACTTGGGGTGAAAATAAGTATGGTATCTGAAACCAGCGGTCGACGGCCGGGTTGGCAACAACGGACCAAGCACCAGAATAAAAACTTTAAACCCCTTCTACTGAGAACCTCCCCCGATCCTAGGAACTGCTTTGCCATTCCTCAGCCCCGCGGAGTCGCCCTCCGTGCTGTTGAGTGGGTAATTGGCAGTTACGGCTTCCAGTCATTTAATCCCACCACAAGTGCCGGCATACCAGTACTTGTACTCAGTTACTCGTCATGTTTGCCTTAGGATATATAACAGGGAGTCCCATGGTTTGTTCACCGGCATATCTTTGTCATGTATATAAATTCTGGTGATGATGTTTTCTCTTAAAAGCAACCAACCCAGTCTTCCCGCAGACAACGCAATAATCAAGAAATCTCTCTATATCTCATTGGCTTCCACCAACAGTGCCCTACTTCTACCAATAAGGAACCAATGTCCGAAACTTAGGCCGGCAGTAGGCTACGCAGCCACATAAGTAACCAATAGCAATCGCGCATCGTTCCTCGAGACTATAATTGCATTAGAACGAGAGCTCTAGGGAAATTCCATTCGCACATAAGACTCACTTGAGCCGACAACACGTTCCTGTTCATCATGGCCGCAACGTGAATGACGGTGAGGTCTCACGCGATGTAAGAGTCACCAAAAAGTCCCAGGGAAATATCAATGCGGTAGTTCCATGGGGTTAGGGTTGTGACTCGATTGGTGTACGGTATACTGCAGTATCTGCACGGCTTGGTGACTCCTAATACAGGCTAGAAGCCCCGTGGGGAATTACGATATCAAAACAGTGATGGAGTTAACAACGCCTTTTTCAGGAAAATTGATAAGATGTCCACAAAACAGAGCCAGCCGGGCAGAACGCCCTGTTCAATACAAGGTCCTTAAGTACTGTAGAGAAGTTAATAAAAAAATCAGGGTTACCTTGAGTAACTTAGCCCCCCCTCCGGCTTACGATACAAGTGAACATCTCCGGACAAGAAAACAAGCCCTCGCCATTTCAGCATTTTCCTCACTCCTCAGATAACCATACTACTATACATCGATCTATATTCTACAAACTCTAGGCTTTAGCCGAAGAAAAACGTATCTCACCTTATAATGGAGGTGTTTGCAGTAAACCTCCTTTATGATCGTGTATAGCCCAGCTAAGCTCCGATCCCATAAAAATGGGACTGCGATGACAATTGAATTCTATCGAATAATCTGCTTTAGGAATTTCATGGATCGACTAATTAAGCAGATAATATTGTGTAGAACCTTGAGCGTATGATAGCTTGAGTCAAAAGCGGCAAGTCCCTAAGGACGAACGAAACACCTGAATCATGATATCTTTAAATTGAAAGGTCAAAAACTACCGACTCATAGTAAACAGATGCCGAGATAACTACTAGAATGATGTCAAGCCGTTAAAACACCCATTCAGGGGCATTCTATTCCCCTGCTTTTGTATTGGCGGGGCATCATACCAGTTTTCCATCTATTTTTCCTCTCCCGGCAGGTACACCACAGAGCTTCTTGTGGCTCATTACTATCATATCACCGGCATTTCCTCTACCTTAACCATTTCAGCTTTTTTAGGTGTGTCCCTAGAATGGCAGAAACACAAAGCCCGACTCTAGAAAATCTCCAAACCTTCTGAGGGCTTCTGAAGAGGATGTTAGGATTCCTACTTACAGCGCAGCACCCCCGCCCAGCCATCTACCTGTGTGGTGAACGATTCAGATTTCTCCTTGATTTGAAACCACTTGCTCTGCGGTTTTCACTTTTTGGATGCGACATTCCCGACTTACCCAGCACGCCCAATCAGGACCATTTTCTTTCAGGCTGTGGAATTACTTGTATACTTGCATGGGGTGAGCCTTCATAGACCTAGAGGGAGGGTTCGGCCATGTTACCTAACTGCCCTATAGTATTGGGCAGCTAAAGGAGTATCATAGTAAAAAAAAAAAGACAGAAATAGGCCGCTAAGAAATCCTCGAGACCCCGCTCGAGGCGATAACCTTGCAAGCTTCCTAGGAGCTTTGTAAAAGGCCCAATGGCTAGATAGAACCCATGCAGAAATACCATCTCAGATCCCCCCCTTGTATAGGCAGGGCCAGAGATAAATGTCTAGCCTCGAGTGGTAGCTCCAACAGTGCAAGAAAGTCTTCTCTAGACTAGTATATGATATGACTACGATGCTTCCAAATCTCCATCACCCCTTCACAGGCATCAAAGTGCAACGAACCACCTGCTATCTGATCTTAGCTACACCGGAAACCAACCAGGGTTATTTTCCAAATTTGTCCTTGGATGTCTATCTATATTGTTTGAGTGAGCTTCCTACGATATAATACATCCTGCTATGAGTCTCGTTTTGGGATTCAACGGTAAGGTTACCCCCGGCCAACCCGAAAACTCTTCTTGATCTTGGCCGGAACGTCGTCCGGGATCCAGACGGACATTCAGGAGACTCATCAGATCAACCTTTGAGCTCTCGGTAGCCCCTGACAACTGAACTGAACTTGGGGTTGGAGGGGATCCCATCCGATGCTGTTTATTTCTTTAGACTGCCTATGATAAAGGGCTAGAAGAGGGTGGATATAAATTCCGAGAACTTTATTCTCATGATTGCCGGTTTAGAGGAGATAGGTGTGAATAAGTCCCTTTACTTCTAGATGATAGCTATAGCATTATGTGCATCAGATCACCGCATCTAGGGCCAAATACTTCAATTCCGCTATGGTAATTTAAGTAGTGCAGCACTGGGGGTCTACTCTTAGCGGAATTAGAGTGTATAAACATCCTCCGAGAGGACATCTTTACCCCAGCCGCCATGCGGCGGGTCAAGAACCATAATATCCGTTCCGGATAACCTCCTAGATAGACGCCCAGAAAAATCGGCTTTTCACCGATTCTTCGGGGTTTTTTTTACCAGTGGTGAAAAAGGATTCAGGTGTACTAACGCTAGAGGGCTACAAAGAGGGGTGTTTTATACAGGTATGAAAAAAATAGTTTAGCAAGCCCGCAGAACATTCAGACAATCCTAGTCATACCAGCTATGTAATTACCCAGTTCAGGCCACTTTTAATGAGGGAACCCACCGCCCTGGCATGGCATTGTAGATGACTGAAATGTGACAGCATTAACAATAGCAGGGTACCAGACCAAACCAATTTAGCTCAGTTCTTGCTTCAGATATACAAAATCCCCCCCCCCCCAAGTTATCGCGCGAGGTACCCCCTTTTGACTCTCTGTTGTAGAAATAGCCAATAACAATACGCGTCGTTTGCACTCACAATTCCGTAAACAAGCAGCTCAAAGTGTGCATCTAATAGGCGATCACAAGGCGAAGAAAAACGGTCCCTTTAAATCCAGCATGCTAAAAAAGTTAGTCAGGCACCCTAGGCATGAGAGGCCCTCGCCGTTGCTCCAAGAACAGCCCGGGAAGGTAATGCCCACCCCATCGTAAAACCCTCCTACCGAACCTGCAAGCCCAAATGTGGAGGGGGCTAGCGCCATTCTGAGGTTAGCCTAGGTCAGAATGTGGCGGGGAGTGCGTTGGAGAGCCTAGCCCTCGGAAGCAGGAAGACGGTATCTCGAAGGAAGCCACTCTGGGAAGAGACAAAATCGTGCCTTAGTTCGGTGTGAGTCACCTGCTGGAGGAACATTGCAGTCCGTGCCATATCATTGTGTGGCATTGGTGACGAGTGATTTTGTGTGAACATCATGGGGTCTTGAAGAAAATTTATATCTAGCGCTAGTATTGCATTGTCGGAGGCTTGGATAGCCTTTCTGGAATTTGCGGTTATTGTCATGGGCCGGGTAGCTAGTTTCATAGCTGGGCAAAAAGGCAGTCACGGTGGATAAGGGTTTGTTGGTTAGCTAGTAGGAAAGACCTTGTGGGAGGACGGAGTGTGATCGTGGATTTTCCTTCGCTGTTGTCAACAGTTAGTTTTCCATCATCATCGTCTCCTTTCTGTGAGCTGAGCATCGCGGTTTATCGAAACCGCCGGTGCTTGTCTCTCGTTTTCAATTATAAGTTTTAGTTTCTTCTCTTTTCTCTTGCTGGTGATCTTCACCAGTATAGTCGATAGTCAATATTGCCAATACCCACAAAAGAACGCCTCCCGTGGAAGACCCACGACAGCATCCCAATGCAAAACCCTTTCTATGCATAGGAACAAAGTTAAATCCTTATTAGAGCCACACTTTCTATCTCTGATTTATGTTATCATCCGGCGCCGACCCTTTACCATATGGGTACCACGAACCAAAGAGGAGGCACAGCCCACACAATCCTGTCACTCATTTTCACCATACAGCCAGGCGCCCTCCTTGACGGCACGAAGGTCAGGCATTCCTATGACCAGAGCAAGCCTAAGGTGGACCATGCCACATTGAAATATGGCTCGCTGTCTCTCAATTGTGGACAAAATGCTCCAATAATTAACCCCGTAATTACTAAGACAAACCCCAATCCAGCGAATTACTCTTACCCACTGAAGGCCCTTCTCGGAGGAGCAGGGGACAGGGAAAGCCAGATTGTGCCCCCCTCGTCCAAGAACCAGCAGGTCTGTTTTCAACAACGAATGCTGGGAGAAAGAATTTGTATGATTACAAGCGCTGGTAAAAGGGATTGAAAATGGCCGCTCGTACTGCACTATGCATATTTAGCCTGCATCAGACAAAGTGCCAGAAATACAAGAGCCGGAATACGAGAGTCGGATCGAGATTGATTGATTGCTTGGGCGTAGAGGAAGGAAGGTGGTGGAGAAAGGGGAGTAGCAGAGACACTAGACTCAATAGTCCAAGAGCCAAGTTCCATCAGACCCCCTACTGAGATTCTGCTAGCTCATCCATATACACGATACCTCCCAGACATGGCGGGCCTACCCTCGTACGACCGACCCTTCCCCAAGCCCTAGATTCTCCTTCCTCACTCCACTCAGTACCTAGGGGGGGGGATCCCTTCAACAGTAATTGGGTGATCCTCCCTCCACACTAGAGGTTCCTATAAGGACTCCCTCGTCCATGCAGACAGATACAGCAGCATCGTGCCATACCAGTCCAACCCATTAATCTTTAATCTCCCTCAGTTAGTAGAAGCTTGACCGTGGCTTAGTGGTCCATTGATCCCAGGCCCATTCGTCGCTCTGGCATTCAAAGCATCCCCACCGAATGCGTAAAGGCGTGGACCTCTCTCGTCCTTTGGATTAACGCCGACCACACCGCTATTAAACAATAACCACACGATATCCCTCCCTCCCGAACAGGATAACGTAACGGTCTCCAATCGTTCCCATCAGCGGAATTAATATCAATTCTATAGACTCCCAACAAAGCTCGGACAGCTCCGGTGTGACTACGACCTGTCGACAGGTTCGGCGGCGTTCTGTCATCCCCGTCTCAAGGATCGATCTCAATCCTACCATCTTTTACCAGCAGGCCCACCACTTCGCTATCCGCGCTCCCTGCACCGCACCTCGTTCTCCAGGTCGCGAACATCCACCTCAACCCTCTCATCTCCTAATGGCAACCATGTAACATCCCCATAACCCCACCTAACTGCAAAGCGCAACGGCGCCCAACCACTAGAATCTCCCAAATTGACATCAGTCCTGTGATATCCAAAAGATCCCGAAATCCGACTATATCCCAATACTACGCTACCAAACTTAATGCCATCAGCCACCCCAGTTATCCGTATCGATCTATTACCAAGCAGAAGTCGCACCAGAACCCCACATCCACCGTTCGTGCTCAAAGCACTAAGTAGTGGTGTTTTCTCCCCTGTGGCCGCACTGAGACCAACTCTCTCATTCTTGGGGAGAAACCGAACCGTCCCTACATAGCCATACCTAGAGGTAGCATATACAAGTTACAGGTATATAGAACCCGAAAACTTGGGTCCGGATTTTGTATGGGCGGTCGGATACGCATAGATAATTTACCATACAAAAGTTTTATCGCTGTCCCTTCCTGTACCAAAGAATAGTTACATCGGGAATACTGGCCATGAAATTCGGGGAACATTTATCCTCTGACAAAGAAAGCGAGTGGTACGGAGGCAGAGCACAGATAGGCACCAGAACCCCCTGTTGCTCGTTCTATCGATATCATGAGAGAGTACTATGATTAGATACCGACGCTCTTTTTCACCAATGATAAAGTATCAGGCGTCTGAACTGTCTGTTTTCTGAAGTATCAGTTAAAAGAACAAGAAGAAAGAGTATTATCGTCCAGTTCCTATGGTCTAATGGCTTAGGAGACTGGTTGGCTAATTTGAAGCAGGGGCCATCATGAGTTCGAATCCGGGGGCAGTGGAATAGTCGAGCATTAAAAAAAATGCTCGGCGAACCACTTTTTTGCTAGGGGGTAGGTCTAGGGTTGGTAATGCCCCTGGGTCGATTCCCGCCAAATGTTGCGGTGGGACTGCTGGCTAGTGTTCGGGCACTATATGCCCGTAACTTGTAGTGGATTATCCCACTCTAAACAACCATGCATCATAACCAGGGCACTGTGGTTCGAATTGAAGCCCACACCCCCCGTACCAACAACAACCCCACAACCTCCCTCAGCCGGTTCTATGATATAAGGTATCGTACGATGTAACCCAGCGGTGGGCAGCCCCCAGTGTCCTAGCACTCCGAACAAACCCCACAACACAGCGGTGTGCGAATGGCTATTGGCCTTTGGGATGCTACCGGGTCGCTCAGTGGTACTCCTTAACCACAAATCCGATGACCCCCTCGCCCGGGAGACCCTAGAGGACGGCTTTGCCTCTCGTTCCGCTGCGGAATAGAGTGCGCACGCACCGTATCAGTAGAACCTATATCGTATGATACTAAATATCATCTTTCCAAGAACAGATCCCGAGAGAGCAAGTTAGCCGTTACCCTTGGGAAAGAGTCCAGATCGGATATCAATAGTTCCTCCGGTACCTGAAGGATGGGCCCGATTCCAAAAAGTAACAAAAAAAAGTACGATATTAGTGTATGGTAGGTAGGTCTCCATACATAAGTTCCCCCTATTGACAGCGACAAGTATCGAACCCTAAGAACAAAAAACTAGACGTCCCAGTGCGATTGACGAGATTCAATCCTAAACGTCCAGGCTATACGCTCTACAAAGCGAGAAGCACGATCCCACGCGTCGCCTACACCTACCGTAGGTTACTGCACTTATTCGATCACCAGATCCAAAAAAAGTGAAAGAGAAAAAAAAAACGCTCCCGCAATAAACAAATAAATCGTGCACAAAAATAACAATCAAAGAAGGCCCAAAAGGGAATTACCCTTGGTTGCTCTCCCGCACAACCCAGCCAAGCAATTGAATCTTCCGCATTGCCACTATTACGTCACCTGACATGAGTAATTCATAAGCTTCACTGTTACTGTAAGTAGACCCGCGTCGAAATCCCCCGAACCAACAAGAAATCCCCAGAGCGAAAAGGAAAAGAAAAAAAGAAAAGAAAGGGAAAAAAGGCATGAAAGCACCTCTAGCGCATAAATGAGTAATAAACCAAAACTGCCGGCCTTACCTTCCCCTCCCCAAGCGGGGAAGATTCAGGCGCCCGAGTGAGACACAGTGATCCCAAAAGTGATGTAAGTTAAGGCCGATGGGATAATTGCGAATCTGCCCAGTAATAGTGGGTGTGTGTGCTCGAGTACAATAATAATAATAATAATAATTACAGGACTCATCCATCCCTTATGCTTCCATAGGCGGGGTACGGCATTCCTGAAAACAAAAAGCATTCCAGATCACACTGTGTGGGCTTTTTCCATGCGAATCCATCCAAGACTGGCCTGACTACCCACCCATTGAGAAGAAGTTCGAGCTTACGCCAAGGCGTACACCCGCTTGTATAACCACCCACTCATAAGTTGTCACACCTCTATGAATTGGTCTTAATGGCCTAAACTTTCTTCTTCTTCTAAGTTACTTTCGCGAGAGTACATACGGCATCTCGGGGCCATTCAGACTCCACCGGTTTCACTAAAAACAAGAGGATAGCCTGGCACCCCATTCGAGCTAAGGTCCCGTTACCTCAGTTCTCGGCAGTGGGCTGACCCAGCGAGAGAAAGAAAAAAAAGATAACCTCCGGTGAGTCCAACATAAAGCTTACTATGCATCTGAAATCAAGTTCTTGAGGGGGAAGAAAAAAAATCCCGCGGATTCCTCTCTCTCTCTCTCTCTCTGCCCGCCCCAGGCAAGAAGAAGCGCCAGAAAGCAGAAAGGTGCGTGGTTTGTATCAAACCGTGCAAATGCTCAGATATCCTCAGATTCTCTTCGTATATTCCATTAATCCTCGCGTCTATATATACCTCCTACTAACTTAAGCCCGAACAGACAGAAGCAAAAAAGGTGCTAGTGCTGCAAAATTACCTTTCACAGCGGGTAAGTTAGGCTGTAATGCCAAGTATGATAACTAGATACTTTCGGATTGCTAGATAGTTACCCCTCCAATACGAATTAAGTCGGAACGCGTCTGGGGAGGATTGGTGGCTCGGTTCTATCCTACACAGGTAGCCTAGCCATTTGAAGGATAACCACGGGGCCCAACTCGTGAGCACGTTATTTAGGAGCTGCTCGGGGGCACAGCATCAGGGTTCACGGAAGCCCCTGTGCCCAGCCCTGCCGGTGTAGATCTCTGCGGCTAAACGGCATTGCGAAGAATTAATTAATTCACATTGTATCACTCGAGTGGCCTTAAACCATGGTGTTGGAGTCCATATTCGGGCAGCCCTATTACACTTGGTATGACACCAAATGCACAGAGTGATGAGTTTAGATGTGTGACTTTTATTCTAGAAAACCACAATTCCGCCTACCAGCCCCTCCGGCTGGGTAGTGTATTCGGTGGTCTTTACTGTTATTTACGTAGCTCCTGTATTGGTGATAATCGGGCACTTTTTAATCACCTCCCCCCCTTCTCCCCCCCCCCACCCGCCCTACGACCGCACAGCGTCTTGTTTGGCCCAAGGACTTGACTAGCCCCGAGTTACGCTGTAGGCATGGGGACATCAGAAATCAAGTGTATACGTAGCGGAGAAGCTGGATGATGAAAAGTAGCCATCACATGTAAATTACCACGGGACAGAAAGCATACGCAGCACCCTAAAGCCCACAACTCCGCCCTCACCGATAAATAAATGCCAATCCGCCGGCCCCATTTAAGGGCTTTTCATCATCATCATCATAGTCCCTTCGCGTCCGGAGAATGCCCGGATTGACCCAGGGGGAAGTACAAGGGGGGAAAAAAAATACCCAGCTCGAGAGAGGGGAAGGAAAGTACGAAAGTCTCACGAAATCGAAACCCTGGTCAACCCTCAGAGCCCAGTAATGGCTCTGATAAGCCTCCAGAGAAAGCAACACACCACCCATATCAAACGAAACAGAAGGGTCAACAAGCCTAGGAGTGAGATATCTAATACCCAACCATCATCTTTCTCTTGCTCCAGAGCATCCGATCCTCCTCCTCCCGCCCCTGATTTCGAAGGCAATACTGCTTTGCGCGTCCTCCCACGTTGGGCTCTAGGCTTGGTTGTTGGTGATTGATGCTCCTTTGGGGGTGGGGATGGCGTCCGCTTATATGGTGGTGGTGGTGGTGGCGGCGGCGGTGACGGTGACGGTGGTGGATTCGTTTTAGGCGGTGCATAGGAGGAATTTCGAGATGCTGGCGTCCTTCGTTGCCGGGGGCCCAATGCCTTATTGCCTATTTGCTTGGTGCCCTCCGGCGTGGATCGGTCCTCGTGGGGTGAGAGCTCACTTTCGGGGGGCGCGAACCGGCTTTTGGAGGGGGAGAACCGGTTTTCGGAGGGGGAGGGCCGGTTTTCGGAGGGGGAGGGCCGGTTTTCGGAGGGGGAGGGCCGGTTCTCGGAGGGGGCGGACTCACTTTCGGGGGGCGCGAACCGGCTCTTGCAGGGGGAGGACCAGTTCTCGGAGGGGGAGGACCGGGTTTCGGAGGGTGGGGACTCACTTTCGGGGGGCGCGAACCGGCTTTGGGTGGGCAAGAGCCGACCGTCCGATCGCATGGCTCGGCTTGCTGCCATGTCAATAAGAAACCGTCCGAAAACTCAAGATACAGACTAACCTCTCAGTACACCAAGCTTTGGAGCTATCGCATGAACTCTGGGCTGATCAAACCGTGAAAGGCAAATCGCAAGTTCATTGCTGTCACCTGGAATCCAGCGGGACCAAATATCAACATCATGTTTCTGCGCAAACAACAAGATCCGCTTCAGGGTATCTAAAGGCGGACCGATATCATGGATAGTGTGATTAAGTAGCCCAAATGCCACTCCTTGGTTGGACGTGTTAAAGACCACGCTAAATCCTTTGAACACCGAGCCCCACGTCTTTAATGCCTCCTCAACCGCCAGCATTTCCCTTGGTAACGGGTCTTTCCCTGGCGTATTTCTTTCTGCGTGCGGTTCCATGAAGTGCTGTTCCGCTGGCAAACTCTTGAGATCCTGCTTATCCTTTAAATAATAACCCCCCATCCCCTTGAACCCAGACCCACTCGTAAAAACCTCTATAGTCTTCCTATTCGAAGGGAGAACTTTGATATGTGGGCTAGTCGGTAAGGTGTTTTTCCACCATTCTAACTCCTCCCTTGCCTCGTCCGATATTTTGAGAGACTTACTCTCACGATTTCTGGCGGTTGGCGAGCATTGTTCCTGCAGCGCGATCAATCTTCGGCAGTGGGTTTTGCCCACCGGGACCACATGACTTGCACGATCTAGTTTCCCAAGCAGAATTTCCAACTCCTTTACGGAAATAGTCTCCTTATCCACCCATTTTGTCACTAACATCCGGGTTTTTTCAAGCTTTTCAGGCGCGAGACGAGCCACCATTCGCTTCGAGTCAAGCTCGAACCCCACAAAGTCAGTAATCTCCCCTTCACGATTTTTCGATGTTTTTATCCTGAGTCCGAGTTCTTCGGCTGTTTCATCAAAGATCCGGACGGCGCTCTTCCAGTTTGACCCCTTGGGCAACACTATGAGAAAGTCGTCCAAGTAGTGGACCACCCTTCCCTTGAGGGGTTTCAACCTCTGCTCCATAATCCAATGAAACCCCTCGGCGACAAAGTTGAACAAAAAAGGTGCGGATGAGAGCCCGAAGGGGAGAAACCTTTCCGCGAAAAACTCATCTTCCCATGCGAACCCAAGCAACTTTGAGTCCATTGGAGAGATAGGGATATGGCGATACGCATCCTTAAAATCCCGCTTTATGAAAAAGCATCCAGTCCCCACCTCTTTCATGATGTTCATGATATCCTTCAGAGTGGCAAACACAACCTTTGTTCTCTCGCCGTGAATTCCGCCATTAACACCGGCGCCCTCTGGAAAAGTCAAGTCGTGGATCCTCCTCTTGCTGCCATCATTCTTGTCAACCAGTCCAATCGGACTACTTAGAAAGAAGGATGGTAATCGGCCATGTGTGTAAACGTCCAACCTCTTATTCCCCAGCTGCTCTCTCAAATCGTCCTCGAGCAGTTTGGGCTGCTGTCGTGCACTGCCGTGGTTCGGGTAGATCCTTTTGCCGATTCGAGGACCGGTGTATCCGACCAACGCACCATACCTCAGCATCCCGACAAGCGATTTCGTATAGGTCTTGTCGGAGTACTTTTCCAGCGCTTTTTCCCACGCATCGGGCTTTAGCGGGCACGGGGGCATGGGCTCTCCATGCTGCTTGTAAAGGGTGAATGGAATTTGGGTATTTGGTCGCTTGCTATTCTCATGCATTAGCACCCTCTATCCCTCCATCTCTCTTAGATAACTAAGAAGGGGTCCCTACCTTCCTCCAAAAAGCGCGAGCATGGCGATGGCGTATGATCTAAGGGCCGCTTAAGCACCCAACCTAGCCTGACTCGATCCAACCCGCGAGGAAGGCAAGTAACAAAAACGTAAAGGCAAAGGTAGAGGTAGGGGTAAAGATAAGAGAGTACTCTGTCGTTTAATAGCGCCTTTTTTCCTCAATCAGTTTGCCAAACCCTTCATCTGCCCTGTTCTCTTCCCTCCCCGCCTCCAGGGAGGGCGGACACACATGGGTTTATATATCCCATCCGCACGGACTCAGAGCTCAGGCGCATCCCACAGCCAATCTTCTCATCAGGCCTCCCCCACCGCAACGCAATACCGCATTACCTAGTTTTTTTTTTCGCCCGCCGCTAGTACGTTGAAATAAGAGTTTTCTTTGTAAAATCCGCAATAAAACGCCTTCACTTAACCCTTCATGGCCAAAACTAGGCTTATTTCGGACACTTCCTGACTGCATTGAATGCTTTGCCTCAGCCCCTACTTTATTTCAACGTACTAGCGGCGGGCGAAGAAACCTAGTTAATGCGGTAGCAAGGCTGGCTTGCTCGTCGTGATGCAATGCAGGAGGGCCGAAATGGGGTGGGTGGGATGCCTGAAAGTGCGAGTCATATGGAGTCACTCGGACTCCCACGTGGCGGGTGGGCCTACGGGTATATCGTATATTGTGGGTTGCCAAGATTACACCCGAGCAGAGGAACAAGGGCCGAAAAAAGCACCAGCCACCTAACACTCCCACCGCCATCATAAACTTGGGATCAAAAAGAAGAAGGCCTGCCCGCGGCTTCGACGGAAGCGAATTTCCAGAGGACAGAGTGTAAATTTTGATGGCTTGCCGGTACCGTAGTCGATACTGCACGAGTACCTGTGAAGCAGGTTAGGCTGGCGCGCGCTGTGCCTCAATTATTTTAGTATGACGCACTAGGGGCCTGGAATCTAACTTACTAATTATGATACTAACCAATCCTTCCTTCCTTCCTCCTCCAACGTACTGTACTAGTACAAGCGCCTTGTGCTGCACCATAGCCACCTTTGAGGCCTCTACTCGTGTATCCTGCATCGGGCTTCCTCCCTCGCCAAGGAAGCAAGCGCGATGCGCTTGGCAACGGAAAATAGTTCACCCGTCAACCGTAATATTGTTTTCTGTCCTCCCCCATCACTGAGAACCCCCACCTTCAATTTTTTACTCATTTCAATTTCCCCACCCTACGGATCTAACTAATCTGACAATTTGCTCATCGTAAAAATACATGATCTTCATTTCCGTTGTTTTTCCTCGTGCATGTGTCATTCTATAAACGTCCGTTTCTTCGTCCTTCGCTCGCCCGGGATTAAAGTGGTAGTGGTAAAGGTGACAAAAGAAATGATGGTAATGAAAAGGATCTGGTATGACGCTTATGCAAAGGGGAGGAGTTGGGGGATAGGAATACATGTGATATGAATGTTAATGATGAAAGGGGGTATACTAGCAAACTAGGTAAGAAAGTAAGAACCCCTGGAGTAAAGGACAGTAAAGAAAAAGAAAAAAAAGGCATGAAAATTACAACGCCATTATTCCGAGTCTCCCACTCGCCTGCTCGCTCCCAAACAATGAGGCTAGAACAACAAAAAAAAAAGCTGAAATCAAATCATCTCCCCTTCACCCATCCCATCCCCGGGACCCCTGCCTACAATCTCCACGCCGAAGCCGGCCTCCTCCCATATCGTCTCCAGCTCCAGATCACCCCTTTTCTCCGCCCCGCACACGCTCCACCTCTTCCGCTTGTCTGGACCGGCACTCCGACTGGGTGTATTCCGCCTGCGCGAGTCCCACTCCTCCTTCAGCGCTTCGACGGCCTTTTCTTCTTCCTCCTCCGCGTCCGGGGAGTCTGGTATTGTCTCTAGGGATGAGATGGATGGACTGCGCGAGCGGAGGCTTGTGGGCGTCGATGGGGCGGAAGAGGTTATCGACGATGAGGAGGAAGAGATGAATGGTTCGTTTACTAAGGAGGGGGGAGGAGAAGGTGTTGAGGTTCGGATCGGGGATGGAGGCGGGTACGCGCGCATCCAGAGTGTCCGGGGGGTTGTCGGTGGCGAAGGGGAAGACGAAGCCCCTGGCACCAGGGGTAAGGAGGAACTCCTCAAGAGCGGATGGGTGAAGATGCGGGGTGTTGCTGATATTTGCGAGCTATTGTGATGGTGGTGGAACGGGGAGGAGAATGAGGAGTGGGGGGAGGAGAGGGTGGTGGTGGATTTCGACCGCATGTGGAGACGCTTTTTGACTTGTTTGCCTGCGTGGATGTTTTGGTGGAGGTGTGGGTGCTGATGCGAGATTCCTGCCCCTGCTGCTGCTGCTGCTACTGTTGCGACTTCTTGTATTTGTGTTCGTGCGTGTGTTTGTGTCCGCGAAGGTGAAGATGGAGGCGTCGCTAAATTCGAAGAAGGGGTGGAAGAACCGACGGTTATACCCTCCGGAGCAGACCCTACTTCGGAGGGGGAGGAGGTATGGAATGTAGAGTGTGGCATGGCTTAAGAGTTAAAAAAAAAATTATTTGATTGATTAAGAATGTGGATGGGTGGATGGATTTTCAAGTTTTTCCCACACCCACACACTTTTTTTTTTCCCCTTGTGATGACGGCGGTTGGTCGGTGGGTTAGGCTGGATTGGAGGATGTGCCGTAAACTTCGAGTCAAGCCTTAAGGCTTGGCTGGTGTTGATTTACGGTGCAGTTTTCAATTTTCCGCTCTATGTGAGTAGATCGTTTTCTCCTTCGTCCGTCAGATGTGAGGGTGTGTGTCAAATGAAAAGGGAAAAAAACGTCGACGGCAAGATATGTACTGTGCTGCGCGTATGGATGGATGTATGTAGGTATGAACGAATGAGTGTATGTACCAGTATGATATGTAGGTCGCAACACCGACCGAGGAAACGCAGGTATCTACGGGATCGTGCCCTATCGTTCCGAGAAGCAGTAGCGAAAAAGTAAAATAAAGTTTCTGCCGCTGCTGGCTGCTGCTGCGGCGAGTTACGGACGGTATGACGAGTAATAAGGGAGAAGAGAAGAGAAGAGAAGAGTGGTAGAATGGCAAAAAGAAGACGCCAAGGTTGAGCTCAGCTGTACTCGTGCCTGCTTTCTTCACTGCAGCAATAGAAAAGAACCTTCGGAGCTGTATTGGATAGGGTTCAGAAGTGCGGTGCAGGTGTAGGTTGAAGTATGATATGATAATTATGTAGGTCCAAAAGCCTCCCTATTATCGTTGGTCGAGTCGAGGATTTCCCCTTGTTCTTTCTTTATTTGCTCCTTTCTTTCTTCAAATGATATTATAGCAGATCTCGATTCCCCTTTTCAAAAGGCAAATTCGAGTCCGCACCTAGCTGATATAGCCTCGTTTCCTTTCCTATCTTCCTTTCTTCGTGTTGTCCTTTCTTTGCCTCGGCTGCCGTATACTCCAAGGACACCGTTCGTGAGAGCGAGGTGCAAGTTCCACTAAAACGGATGGTGGACGTCGTCGCGGTTCCGTTCACAGGAGAAAAGAGAAAAAATTGGGAGGAAATGGAGAAAGACTTTTTTATTTAAGAAAAGAACAAGAAGCCAGAAAGGAAAAGGAAAAAATAAAATAAAAAATTACATACACACACTTAACCCGAGGAAGGTAGGTACAGTACCGCACCGGGACAATGCGGTACGGTACCATATGATGCGGTAACTTAGATCAGTCTCCCCCGAGTCTTTGCCCCTATCATGCCCGCAAACTACACGCCCCATCCATTCTCTGTCTCATTGATCCATCGATTCATTCATTCATCCTTGACAATGCTCATCTCCATGCCATACCATGACTACAAGTACCTGCACTACAAAACCCCCCTTCCTCATTCCACAAACTATGCCCACCAATACTACTGTGTTCCCCTCCCTCCTTTTATTTCCTCTCCTTTCCTTTGCTTTCCTCCCCTTCCTCCCCATGGGGCATGATTGATACGATACCATTACTCCCCCATAATCCATCCTCCCACCCCTTAAATCCCCCCCCCAACCTGTTTAGCGCCAAACCTAACACCTCCTCCATCCCATGATTCCCATCCCAGGGTCCCCCCCTCCCAGTGCCTTACCGCACTTGTAGTATGATAGCTAAAATAGACTTTCCTTTACTTTACCCGATACCGGCACACTTGAATTCCCGGGGGCTACACAAACCCCTTGTGTGAGCAGAAGGAAGAAGCGAGAAAGAAGTTTCCCCCCGCGTGTACCGGTATTGGATGAGGAAGAGGAAGGATAAATTTATTCCAGAACGCCCCTGGAAGGAGTTTTTGTGGAACAAACGGCCACGCGTGCTTATTACCGTACCTTACCGGTATTTCCATCTTTACTTTTCCTGTGCTGTGGGGTGAGCGATGAGATCGATGAGTACTCGTACAGCACGATACCGGTACCGGCAGACGGGCAGGATATTGTTTGTCGCATGGAGGAAAACGTGCCGCCGCCTTACTAACAGCAATTTAAAAAATAGAATAAAAAGGACGGTTCCAATGCTACGACCACGAGTAAAAAAAGCGAAGCATGCATCCCGCACCTAATTGCTGTATGTAGCCAACAAAGAGAGAGAAAGCGAGGGAGAAACTAAGGCACGATACTCGATCGAACAGGTTTGACCTGTCATCATCTACCCAGGACCCTGCATATTGCATACCCTCGGCGATACCCGCCCATATTACACGTGACTCCCATGATAGGATGTGCGAGGGTGAATGCTTCACCGTATGATATGCCGTGGTCAACGGCCAGGTTCTATGGAAGTTCCATCTGTGCAGCCTGTATGGCGCCTCATGCTTCCCCTGCGCCTCATGAAAAAATCCACCCACCCACCACGGGTTTGGCAAACCGATGGCATAACTCAGCTGGGCTAGGGGGCATAAATGTGCGCCCGGCAGCAAAAGCTGACAGGGCGAACGCGGGCGTGAAAGAAGTCAGGAACGAACAGCCCCGTCATCCATGATACTGTACGAGTAGTGGCGAGGGATGCTCGGATTGCCCATTCCGTGCCAAGACATGGGGAGTGAAGGAAGGAAGATAACAGGCTCTACGGGAAATTGGATTCAAGTCTGGGAAAACTACCGGCACGGTACTCGAGCACAGTGTCGAGGAGATTTGGTTTGTCCTATTGGCAATGCTGCCTGCCTGCCTGATGGAGGGAGATGATAACGGGCGTGATGCGGTCAGTGGGGAATAGGCCCCAGACCCTTTGACAATTTTTCTTGCCAAGATCCGACGAAGCCCCAAATTCCTCGCTGCAACCTACGGTGCATACTTGGCATGATGCCCCGACTTCGTGAAGGTGTCTAGCAGAACACTGGAAAGCAGGACAGTATGGCGGAACCGTTTTTCCCATACAGTACCCCTCCCTTCCCATCACCTCGGCCGGTTACTGCTATCGTACGAGTACATGTACCGGTATGATACCACCCACCACAAGCCACTCATCAAGCCTCAAAACCTGATCCCCGTGACCGCGAACCAGCCCCATCAACCAATCAACCTACAAACCCCGTGACCAGGGTCTTGGCCGGCCACATTTCCGACGATGACTCCAACCATGAATGAAGAGAGAGGAGCCGCATACATGAGGTATCACTCGGATTGGAGTTTGGTTGGGTGGGTGAGTCAGGGCGGACGAGGCCGAAGCCACGCAGGAGAGTGGTCGGTGGGGCAATGAGTGATTGCACTCGCAGAAGAGGTTGGGAGGTAACTCGCTATCTCCCACAAGCCCTTGATCCCGGGGTCCAGAGGCAAAAGCTCCCGGGAGGGATCAGGCCCCCCCCCAACACGGTATTATATCTCATTGACTGATGAGATGTTGGGAAATCATAAACCGTGGATTTAACGAGGTTGTGGGAAATCTCTGTGCCGTCCCTATCAGTGTCTAAGGCGGGTGACTGATTAAGGGAGTATCACTGGCATACAAGGCCCGGCGAGAAGTTGCAAAGCAGTTGCCCGAAAGTTCAACCGGTCAAATATATCCCCGCCTGTTCCGGTTAATGGGCCCCACCCTTGCATAGCCTCAGCATTCTTTAGCGATGGGGAGTGTAGGTATGATATAGACTATTTCAGGGTCCAGCAGGAAGCTATGGAGTAGTTGTCTGGGGCTAGCCGACCATACATGTTCCTGTCTGTTCTGGCTAAACGGGTCCTTCCCATGCACGATCATAAGTATAGCTAATATCATATCATATTAGCCACGGTCTGAAGTTTTCGCGCATCTGCGAATTTGCACGGTAGCGACAGAGCTCTTCCAGAGCCCCCCACCCAAAGGAAAACTTTTCCAATCCGGGGAGCCTCTCCACTTAAGCAATGGCCATTGCAAAAAAAAAAGAATTGCCAGTATCCTCAGGAATCCCAGAAACATTTCCCCCAAAGGGAGACTAGAAAGCAATTGGCCTGCCCTATCTGTCTTGGCCTACGATACGATATGATACCCGAAAATCCTTCCCCCAAACAACCAAATCCGGACCCGGGAAAAGCACTGATCAACAAAAAACTGCTTATCAACCTGTGTTTCAGATATTATGATACTTGTACCAGCTTTTCAGCGGGACGGAATTCTCCACCCTCTCAGCGGTCCAGGATGATGACCTGTGATCCTCTGTTGGATTTCATCAGCTGGTATTCACAGTTCTGTCGAGTTAGCCTCTTTTTCTCTCTCTTTTTTCCGCTGTAGGTGCATGTGTTGGGGAGAGTGGCTTAGAGACTGCCGTCGTCGACTTGTATTTGGGGTGTATGGCAGTAGCGGCGGGCCGCGGGCTACGACACATACATTTACAGAGCGCTACGGTTCTATGCTGTAGACTCAGGTGCGGTATCTGCCTTATCCCATGGAAGGTACCGTGCTCCAGTGTGGGTGAGAGTTCGCCGTGGCGAATGAAACTGGACAAGATCTCACGCAAACACGCTATATAAGAAGTCCATTGAACCTTTATGTGTGATAGAGAGCTGTGTTTGGGTCGCTGGCATATGCCCGGTTGCTATGCGAGTGGGGAGGGGGGGGGGGTTGAGAAATCTCACAGACTATCACTCGGCTCTGCAGTATGCTTCAGGCTTGCAGCTCTGTTGCCTGTTTGCCCGGCAAATGTCTGGTACGAGTCACGTGTATTTCTGCATTGGGCTTAGAATGATTCCATTGCGCTAGGATACAAACAGTCTCCGGGACCGTAACAACTACTTTTTCCCTGACCCAGGCCTTGCTGACAGCAAGAGGTAACCCAAATATATATTCAGTACAGACCGTCATCCACCCACTCACCCACCCACTCTAAACCTGAAAACAATGAGCGACTCAATAAGGGCAACGAAAAGCCCCACTTACAATTTCTCGAAAATACACACGAAACCACTAATTCGCCATGGTGCTATGATTGAACCGATTAGCCTGTTCCACTCTCGGAGGAACAGCGCTGATAGCAATACTGCGGCCAACGTTTTTTCCGTACCAGCTCGCCTTGGCTCGTGTTCCGTTCGTGGTACCGTCTCTCGGGTCTGGCCGTGGCGCCATGCATCTAACATCCGGCCTTATCTGTGTGGAACCTAGCATTCCCGCGCCCTCGAGGTTGGTTATCACTCTGGCTGCTGCGTCTTCTCCGCTCCAGTACGCTCCACTGACGCTTCCAAGACCCAGCACCGGAGAAGTGTGCTCTCCGGCGAACCAGAGTCTCCGATCTGCTGTACCGACTCTTAGGCATTTGATGTCGTCCTCGCCAGCCTGTAGACCGACTTGGAAGTTCGAGTAACTTCCGTAGCCGGCCCACTTGTCTTGACTCCATCGTGTTGCCTCGACATCCACTGGCTGGCAGTCTGGGCTGCCCTCACAGTAATTGGGGAGTTTGGAGTAATACGGTTCAAAGAATTCAAAGTATTGCTTTTTACCGGCCTCCGTTTTATCCGACGCAAAATTCTCATTTAGGTGCTTGGTGATGGGGCCAAAAATGTAGAAGAGAAGTGTGGGTTGTGCACAAGGTTCTGGTAACCCAGCAAGGGAGAAACAAGCCATATGCCAGCTGTTAGGATTTGTTTTTGGGGCATAGGCGGGCGAAAGGAAAGTGAAAAAGTCCTGGTTTGTGCCTCTCCAGAAAGGGGTGGAAAACTTGACGTAGACCTAATGTTATGTATTAGCTTAGCAGATTCTTAGTTTGGGATGTCCGGCTTTAGGGTGGGAACCTAACCTTCTCGAGAGTCCCATAGCTGAGGGAATCTATACCCTCAAGCATTCGCTTCGGAAGCTTTGGCTGAAAATTGATCACCTCTCTCTTCAAACACCCCAAAGGTATTGTTACAATTACAGCGTCTACTTCACAATTCTCCTCGGGCTTCTGAGAGCTCTTCACTATAACACGGTTTCGGCTGCCCGGGGTAGGGGTTATGATTTCATCGATGGGTGTATTTAATCGGACAATACCAGCATCTAGCGAAGGTTTTGACATTGTATCAATCATGCTTTTATAGGTACCCGCGACAAATATGTTTGCTAGAGAGACTTATGTTAGCTATGTTCTGGTGAAATACCCGAAAGCAATAACCGGACTGTGATGCTGCCTAGCCGTACTTACCGCCTTCCAATGGCTCTTCGAGGAAGAAGTATTTTAAACTTTGCCTTTCAACGGGACTACCGATGAAGGTGCCCCACATCTCCGCTAGGGACAACCACAGCTCCTTTTTGCGCTCTTCTTCGCCCTTCCATCTGACATGATCTTCGCTACTACGCTTTACACCGCCTTTCCCTCCACCGTGGTGAAATCCGGCCCTCTCTTTAGCTCTTTCATCTTCGGTGACTCTAGATCCAAACAGCTCCTCGGCCTTGTCAACACAATAATCGTAGAACGATTTTTCCACAGGGATTGCGGAATGGCAGTGCTTGGAGTATTCGACGGCGCGCTCGATGACCTTCCACATCAATTCTGAGAGCTCCTCCGCCTCAGCTTGGCGCAAGGGTTTGCCATCGAAGCCGTAGATAGGGCACTGCTCAGAGAAGGAGTGAAGCTTGGATTTGGAGATCTCGGCTAACGACAAAATGGGGTTGTTGTCTGTGCCGTGGATCCAGTTCGGACCGCTGCCAACGTTTTGAGACCATAAGATCAGCAAATGTAGGCGCATAAAAAAAAGTAAAAAAAGAGACCAGGAACCTACAGGTCAACGGCTTTTCCCAAGTGATTGCTCGTGAATATTCTCCCGCCAAGCCGGTCGCGGGCTTCGTACACGACAACCTTATACCCCTTTTGCAGCAAAACCTGCGCAGCCCGGAGCCCCGACATCCCACCCCCGATCACAGCAACCGTAGGGGTTTTGCCAACGAAGTTCAACTCCTTAGGTAGCTCGGTGGATATTGGTGGCAAAATATCTGCCGTGCCGTTGGTATTTGGGGCCATAGGACTCATGGTGGTGGTGGGTGGTCGGAAGAGTTCGGTTTGCAGAGTGGGATTGGTGGCCGGCTTTGGTTTTGGGAGTCGCTGTTTGGGAGGGAGCTTCGCTGGAAGAGGGGGAAACAACTCTTGAGATGAGGGCAGAGGCTTGCTTAATGAGAACAGCTTACGACCGATACGGGGAAAGATGTTGGGAAAGGTTAACGAGGGGAGAGAGAGCAGACGAGGCCAAGGGCAATAAGTGGCCTCCGACTTGGCAGGGCTGTCTTGTAAAGTACGGGTGGAGATAGGAGCTGTGAAGCTTGAGGAGCGATCGAGGCCACGGCGGGTGGAAAGACACAAGAAGGGGCGGCGAGGAGTTGGGCGAGAAAAGGGAAGAAGAAAGGGGGGGGGGGAGGGTCACGGAGTATGGTCCTGTGCTAAACTATAAGGCCACCGGCGACCGCTGCTAGCAGGGAGAGATCGCATCCCCATCTCGGTCATCCCCTCTAGCTCCCTCACTCTCGCATCCACTCCGACACTTTCAACTCTCAGTAACCGGCTCACTAGTAAGTTACGGGTAGATTAGCGCTCGTGGTGAACCCAACCCACATCTCCACAGCCGTGTTAAAATCATTAGCTCAAAGTGGCAAAGCTAGTGGATGCGGGCGGGTGGTGATGGCAGAAATGCGGGTGTATAGTGTGCATCGGAGGGGGTGGGTGATCCACCGATCCCCAGGGGCAAGGAAAACCAGAGAAGGATTCTTCCGACAGGTGATGGGGTTCGTCTCCCCACCTTAGGCGGATGTAGGCTACAAGGTGCATCTACAACAGGTGAGTGTGCCGGTATATTGTACGCCCGCACTCTGCGGTATAAACCACGGCAACTGAATGCTCGAGCAGAAGGCCGAGTATTTGCGGTGCTATGATATGCCCGGTAGGTTGAATAACGCATTTCTCATACGATACGGTGGTGCGCTCGAATACAGTACATGGGTCAACTTCGCTGCGATGTTGTAGAGAGGGCCAACAAAAAGATTGGAAACACACGCATAGTCTAGTGTATGGTGTTTGTTATACTGCTTCCTCTCTCCCCTGATTCGTCACAGTAATTACCCTGTTCCAACAACCGCACCAATAGCCACTGAGGTCATATATCCACACCTGGGGCATTCCACTCGCCCCTCACCTCCTTATCGTTAATCATTCCTGTCTTATCGTAGGATATCGGCTACGAGATCCTTGATATTGTGATCGTTGGCCAAGCCCAGGGGAAAAAAACAAACGCAGCACGGGGCACGGACCACTTACCGGCCACGGAGTGTGGCTGGAGGAACACGATCGCACCTTTGAAGCTGTGTGGACCTGTCTTGATGCTGGTACAAGTATTAAACTGCCGGCAGATGCCTTCTGAGCGAGAGAAAGTCTTCCCGAAAACCAATTGGGGGAATCCTAGCAGGAGAGGCAGTGCCTCTTTGGCTTGGGCGGCGGTTCTGTCGGTCGTCTCGTCTTCCGGTCCGAGGTGTGTGGTATGGTACCTGATCGGTAGGTCTGGACGGAAGGTTGCCGGCCAGCCACACCATCGGTATTGTGCCGTACTCGGGGGGGGGGGGGCGTTATTAAAAATCGGAAAACATGGCCCTTGTCTCAGCAGAGGGTTTTGTGGGATCTGTGGAAATTTCCGGTTTTTACTGAACCCCCGGGTGCTGCGTGCTATATGCTCTATTTCTGTATGTTTCCACTGTTCACCGGGGATCGCAGGCTTTCAATGTTGTGAGCTACTATCGCGTCACCCTCAAATTCGGATCCTGGGCTACGTAGGTCGGGCACCAGCCGTGCCAGTAATATTAGGATGGAAAACACTCGACAATCGTCCCCTCCCACCTGCCCACTCCGCGCTCTTCCTACTCAGGGATCTTTGTGGTCATAATATTGGGTATTCAGTAGCATGATAAACTATGATCTGATCTGCGGGCTGGGATGGTTAATACCCGACTGGGGTAGCCCAGAATCTGAATTTGGGGGGGGGGGGAGCGAATTCGAGGGTGATGCGATGGTAATTTAAGGATAGCACCATTTCCCTCCCCACGGGGAAGTTCGTGGAATCCCTCGGCAAACCCCATACGAGTGCCAACCCATTAGAGCGCCCAGGGTGATTGTTGTGACATTAACTGGCGGAGTGGTAGACTGTCGCGCAGCAAATTGGCCTGGATTCCAGACCGGACATTATTTGCATGGTATTAAATAGCTAGGGCACAAGTATTGTTCAGCCTCATGTAATATCGATACCAATTTTAAGGCTAAGGCATCATGCCAGACCTATGTGTATTGTACTCGAATGCTCTTAGCTGTTGGATTATTGGGCAGCGGCAGCAACGGAAAAGAATCATTTCCAACCCTTTTTTCCATCCAGCCCTGGACTAGCCGCCTAAGCCCGAGTCATCGTTGAAGTCATTCGCGACGCCGAAGGATCTCCCATTGTACGCCTGAGATGGTCTCCAATTGATCTCGCCTAAGAAACGAGTGATTGGCTTGAGACGTACATAAGGGGCCGCAATCGAGCGACTTGCGCTGGTGAAGCCATTCAACAAAAGTGTTGGTGAGCTAGGCTTTTTACACTAGAAGCATATATTTTTAGCCACTCATGGTTTAGGAACCACAAAGAACCCCCCAACCTGACTTCTGGTATGTGGTTATGATAACCTTCCCCTACTCCTGCGTAACTATTAATAAATTTGGTGAAAAATTGGAAAGGTTATGCGGCCCCAATATTCTGAATGTGCCGGGGGGTGATATTTGGCACAGAATTTATATTGGAATAGGTATTGTCAACTCCGAAGGCTAGTAGCTTAGCCCTACAGAATAAATTGACCTGATAAGTGGTGCCAGGTGAAAGCTGCAATTTAGGCAAGTTGTGAGTATTATTTGAAGTAATTCCCTGTGTGGAGATTGATCAAGCATAGCAAGTTTTGGTGTAAAAAGGCTGTTTCACCAGCTTTCCATCGAGACGGTATGCTTCCCTTATTCCTTATTGGAGCTATAATACCACTGCAAACTTAACGCATCGTCACAGAAATCTGAACCAAATCCTAATCCATGCTAGACACCACACCAGATTTAAATCTTTCCGCTCATGTACCGTTCCTGATCTACAAACCTGAACCTATCGTTGGCTTGGGTCGGGAGTATATAAGAATATAATTCGCGGTTTTAGCGGTGTTCGATTTCAGCTGGGCATTGTAGGGGTCCCCCAAGCTGTTCGAGCACTGAAAACATCCGGAGAGTGCATTTTTACCGACACAGCCTTTCCACGCCCGAACCTTACATTTCCGCTCCCACAGCGAGAGCCCTAGTACAGAGAACCTGAGACTGATTTCGGGGAACGTGTGACCACACTGGAGGAAGCCAGTGTACAGGAAGAAGGGAGCCTTGCTGGAACCGCTTCTGCTTAGCCCTTTCCCTAAGGTGTCGTAAGCAGCCCTTTCACCTTTTTCCTATCATAACCGTTTGGATTTGTCTCCGGCCACCGGAAGCTACTCACGAATGAGAACCCGTGCACTAGCTCATTAATTACGGAAACCGCTTCCACTATACACGGTGGAATTAGTATTAAGGCTTTGGGTGTTTGCGGAATACTCTGTATTCGTCATGAGCTTGGTCGAAGACTACTACGACGGGGGGGGGAACCCTCTCCGGATTCCACTTTCTGAATTTCCAGGCTATTACATGACTGTCCCTGAGAGGATCATGTCCGGAATAATATCCTTCCTTCCCAGCTCTCCCCCTTTTCCAGACTCCAGCACTGTGATTGACAGACCTACCCTCTTCTATCTCTCTCGTACAAACCGCTGGTTTCGTGGCTTGCTCCGAAATGACGTCTTATCCAGGATTTTTGTCAATTCCCCCGAGTCTTTGTACGAGCTGGTCAATCATCTATCTGTATTTACTTGGCGAGGCCAAGAGAGAGCGATTCGTTCTCTGACACTCCACTGGAACCAGTCGATTCCTTTCCTTGATGCCCTCGCCGAAACCACCGCTGTTGGTCGATGTCAAAGGGCAAACCGTGTCACGACTGATCTGCAATGCCTCCTTTCGAAATATACGGATGGCTTGCAGGAAATCTCTCTCGACTTTCCGGGAGCTATGGTATGCTTTGAGGATGCTGTACTCTCTCTTTCATCTCCAGTTAAGAGGAGAGCCCTGAAACACATTACTATACGAAATGGAAATCGTCCCATCTTCCCCAACGCGCGCCAGGTACTGTGTGGCATTTCATGTCTTGCAAGCGGCACGTTGCAGGTCCTCAGGATAGATGGTGGCTCCTCTGTGCTAGAAGGGCCTTGGGTAAGCAGGAAACCAGGTCTCACGTTACGAATACCCGACGATAAGTCCTTTATTGGATACGAAATTTTGTCAATGCTCAAGCATATAGAGGTCCGGAATCTGGCTGGATTCGAAGACCCACACCTTGTATGGCTCTGTAGTAGCAAGAACCTTCGCCCACAGCGGCGAACATGGGACAACACCCATCGGGGGCACACCCTAGTCCTTGATTCCAATCCACATCTGACGCAAACCGGAATAGTCACGATATTAAAACTAATTGGCGATGGCCTCGAAACGTTGAACTTAACCCATCTAGTCTTGGAGAAAATGCCAGGGCATACTCCTCCTGAAAAGCATAACTTGTGGCGCCCTTCTCGTTGGTTAATACCCCCGACCGTTTTTGAGGCCGACGAGAACCAAGGAATGGAGCGGGTTCAAGAAGAGGAGCATTTCTGCGATGTCATCAGGGAGCATTGCAAGGGTTTGAGAAGATTGGAGATATACACACACTCGGTTTGTAGAAACATATTTTTCCCCACTCCAGACATATTACCCCCGCCACCGTACCGGGAGGGAGAGGCCCGATTTGGGGTGGTAAGTCTGCGCTTGCCGAGCAGGGAGGGGGGTGTTGAGTCTACCCTGTGCAGAGGGGCTTCGGGCGCAGGCGGGGTAGGGCTATGTCTTGTGGCAGACGAAGCCTTAGAGAAGAACGCCGTCGACGAATTTGTCAGAGTTCGAGGCTTCTGGAAGGGTGTTAGTAAATTCAAGTTCAACCGATCAAGAGCGCGCAATCTTTAGGTGGGTAAGCATCAGAGCGTGAGCCATCACTCGACTATTATATTTGCAGGTGAGTTTCCTTCTACGGCTTCATAGACATGTGTGCTTAGTATAGTATCATAATAGATAGATTTGACACAGGGATGCCGCCATCCTACTTCTCTTTTTTTGAGAAAATATCTTTATCGGATCCGTCAATTCACAGAGTGCGACCCTACAGCCAGTGGGCCCCTGCTCGTGCAGTGCATTGCTGATCCAATAGGCCTTTCTGCCTCTTGCCCGTTCACCAGCCGCATATGGTAGAGGTATCATACTGATGCAGGGTTGGACATATTGTCTATTCTACCCTACTCTCCTCCTACTGTAACCTGGACTGCAGTTTGACTTTGGCTTTTTTTGATATCATATTAGTTCTGGCTCACGTGTTTTATGTTTGGCTTTGAGGTATTTTATTTCTCTCACTTTCAATTTTATTGTGCGAGTCTGGCTGTAGCTTGACTTGCTGTTGTACCGGATATATGACTTCCGGGTCTTTTTTCTTCTTTCCCCTCCCACTATTTCGTGCTAAACTTTATAATATATTTATTGGTTGGGGATAGGTAGGTGCTATGGCTGTGTATTAAATTGCAAAAAACATATTTGCATGTCTTTTTGATTATGGAATTGCTTCTCGGAGAGCCCTCGATATTCATTTGCTAAAATGAGGACTAGCCACCATGGTATCGGTATCATAGATTAAATTTGCAACTATATAAAGAAGTGATCCCAGGTCGGAAAACTCTCTCTGGAAGTTCTAATGCCGTGCACGAATACATCCAATCTGTTTTTCTCTTTTTCCTTTTTCCCAAAAATTCCATCACACCCCAGGACACGTTTGAGGAGTGCCTGTGACCGAAATGCTGTGTGCCCTACTGCATCAACCCTTCTCACTTTTAAATGCTAGCCGTAAGGTCTCGGGACTGTTGCCATGGTATCTATAGTGACAGGACAAATTATATATGATAATAATATTATACCATATTATGATACCATGATGTCAATCAAGTTGTCACCTCCAATCAAACACTTCCTGCCTCTCACTGAACTACCTCCCCATTAGAAGGGAAGAACGGAACAAGTTGTATTGCTCGTCGGATGTTGAGTTGAGCGCTTACCACCGCCAAGTCTAGTAAGTTTACCATATTTCTCTAGCCATGAATCATCACTCGTTATCCAGACTCGCGGTGCCCAGCGTTGAACTCGAGCGCTACACCCCAGACAGAATTATCATAACTGGGGAATATTACAACACCCCCACTACGGCACTCTGCCTAAATAGTTCCCGCCGCCGCCGCAGCTAAACCTACCATTTCCCATTGCTAATATTCCGACAGTGGGTGCTCCTTTGCATAAAAATAGGAATTTTGTCCATGCTCTGGATGTAAGTGAATGGAGGAAGGAAGGAAGGAAGGAAGGGCACGGATTGCCTCCCGGCAGGAAGGCTTTGTGGTTTCTCAGGGCCTATTTGGCATAACCAGGATTTGGACTTAAAAATCCGGATTATGATATCACCTAAGTCTAGACTTTCAGTCTGATTGTGTTTGGCAAGCCAGTATCATGCTTGGACTAGACTTTCATGTTAGGATTAGATCGGGTTTTTCAAATCCGGATTTTTTCTCTGAAAAACTAGTCACGCAGAGAAAAGCTCAACAAAGCGTTAGCCCTATATACTCTCTCGATTTTTCTGAGCTTAGACAAATCATATCTAGATCTTATCTCTATTATTTTATATCAGATACACAAACTGCTACTAATTTTTTCCAAAGTCCAAAACCAAATCCTATCATGTTTGGTATGGTCGGCTTACAAAGTCCGGACTTGACGTCCAAATCCTAGTCCAATCCTGGCATACCAAACAGGCCCTTATATAGTCTAGTGCCCCCGCGGATCTAGAGTGATTCCGGTGTCACCACTTCTGTACTGCAGAGTGCCTTGCGGCTGCGGCCTCTAGAGTACAGTACTAGTACCGCACTCCACGCCGGGATACGACTAGTTTTTCAGAACGATTGGCATCTCGACATCTCGTCTAGAGGGAAAAGATACTGTAGCTGGCCCTGAGTGTGAGACATGTCACTGATAATTGAGCGCTGCCTGTGCGGGATCGGGACCCGGATGGCGCGGGAAGCAAACCCCATCCAAGAATTCAAAAATAGTGATCACGGGAGCCTTAAGTCCACAACCTCATACCTACCCTACCGCCTTCCGGAAGGGTAGGGGGAAACTAAGATACACTGACATGAAATCTTATGTAATTAAACCCAAGCATCATTTTTAATCACAATATCAATTCCCGGGGAATGAGGCTTGAGGCGTGAGGGGGGGGGGGGGGCAATCACAGCTCTGCGGAAGCAAGAGGAGGAACATATACTACTGTAATAACAAATCTCCCTCCCGTCCACACGCTACTCCCGTTTTCAGAGTCGGGGTGGATGGGAGGGAATTTGTATGGTGAGGGGAAACCCCGTGCGGGGGAATCTATATATCGTGCCCCCTGACGGAAACTTGTGATATGGCGGGAAGGCTGCGAGGGGAGGAGGGGGGGGGGGGGAGAATGCGCCGGCCGGACGGGAGCGACTTATTAGTTTATCAAACCACCAAAGAAACAAACGGACTTCTCCAGCGTTGTTCGTCGCTTGATCTTACCCATCATCACAGGCGGCAAGGGGGTGCTATGCCTACAGGTGCTTGAGTTGATCTGTTACCATAGGGTAGGTATGATACCTGACCCATCGGTCCTATAATCAAAGATTTACAGGATAAGTGTTGATCTGCTCTCCAAGATCAACAGCGGGGGGGAGGGGGAGGAAGGAAGGAAGGAAGGAAGGATCACTGCCGCAGCTGCCTGTTTTTCTAACGGGTGAAAGTCCATCTCTTGTTAGTCTAACAGCGCCCAGACCACCTCCGACGCTCCGGTATCTCTTGGCCACTTCGCGGGTTCCGCTAGTAGCGGGGAAGCCTGACCCTGGACTATCGCTAAAGCTTAGGTCTCCCAGCGTCATGCACGCTCTCCTTCCGAGCTTGATCGTTTCCCTTCAGCGTGCGCGAGTGAGGGTGTGTGAATACTACGTTGGCGGGGCCCGGCATGTGTTATGTGACGAAGGGGTTGCTATTGAAAGTGACCTAAATCTACATGATGGGTCGAACGAACGAATGGCTACGGGAGGGGGTTGGTACGGTATTCAGTCGCAAGGCTTGCTTGGCTGTGTTTATTTTATCGTTTGACATGGTAGGGAAGAGGGACATTAAGTAATGGACTAAGAATACAGGGGGTGATTTTGTCAACAGAAAATAAACGAAAAAAGAAAAAAGAAAACGTCGAGAATTGAACAATCAAGCGGGTTGTTTTCCTTTGCTTTTTTCTTCGGCTGCTCCCTCTTCGTCCTCCTCGGCGATGTCGCTCATTTCCTCATCGCTACTGAGAAATTCGTCGTCTTCGTCCCAGCCCGAGAGCCTCATCTCCTTAATTCCCTTCTTCGCGGGAGCAGCGGAGCTACTCCCTTCACCAGCAACATCACCGTCGCCATTCCCCTCCACATCACTTCCACTCCCGGAGCTTCCCCCTTCCTCTTCCCCCTCCCCATCTAATCCCCCCATCTCCAACTCCTTCATAACCCTCTCCACCGCCTCCCTAGTCCGAACCCTCTCCTCCTCAGTACTCTCCAACCACTCCAAATCATCGAACCTCGCCGTACTCGCACCACCATTCCTCCCTCCCCTCTCCGCCTCCTCGACGACCTTCCTCCACCTCTCCTTCCTAGCCTCCCGCTCCTTCCTTCCCATCTCGGGCCTGATCTCCAAATATGCCGCCAGTGCCTTCGCCTCTTTAACAGTGCGCATCCTACGTCCGTCAAGATTCCTGCAAGAGTCGTTGTTTTCTTGCTGGCCGCGCTTTTTCCGACTCGACATGCGGCCACCGGCAGCGCGGAGCTGAGAGCCGAAACCTCCCTTACCGCCACATAGGGGGGGGTGTAGTCGGAGGGTTAGGAATGATGATGTCGTCAAGGTGGAGAGAGTGGCCGAGGGGGGGTGATAGTGGGATGAGGTTGGGGTTAGGAGGAGGCGGGAGCGGAGAAGAGCGGGGGGGAGGAGAAGGCGGAGGCGGGGGAGGACGGAGGAGATCAGGGTCGAGGCAGGGAGGGGGAGGTTGTAGGTTGGGAGACCCGGAAAAGTGGTTATTATAGCGTTAATAAACGGCATTTCAGGTTCGGAATCCATCTTTGCAGGTTTTCTCGGTAGCTGCTGTTTTCGTAGAGATTCCCTTCGTAGGTGTAGTGGTTGTTGAGAGGTGTGCTGCGATAGCGGTTGTGGTTGTGCTAGACTGTGAGGTGTTGTGCGATGAATAGAGGCGAAGGGGACGGTGGGCAAGACCTTGCCATCACAGCCTCAATAGCATTGTTGATAGCAAATGCTTGGCGTCATCAACAAACCAACCACCATCATAAGTTCTCACTCGATTAAAACACCTCCTGCCCACAAACACCCGGTGCCTCAGGCCTCCAACCTCCCTTTTCCTCAAAACAATGAAAACCCCAATCTCTCTCAACCAGAAATCCCAATCCCTCAGGTTAACCCTCCGAGTACTGCCTTCTTCACCGCCTCCCCGCATACTAGCGATTACTCCATCGCACATTAAGCTGGCAGTATCGGCCCCGCCGAGGGATGGTGCTGCGAATGAAGCTGTGGTGAGGTTTATTTGCGAGGTTTGTTTGTTTACTTTGACCTCGACACGTCTTTGAAGGGCTACTGATACAAAGAGAGTAGTTACTAGGCCACCCCAAGACCGACGGGCGAATAGTTATGGGAGGGAAGACACGGGAGAAGGTTTTAGAAATTAGGGGCGTGGGCATAGACGGGGGTTTGGTGGAACATGTACGGGAGAAGCTGATGGGTTTCGTCAAGGGCTAAGCAGTCCATCTTTGCGGAGGCTATCACGGCAATCTAAGCACCGGGGTTTTGGAATACATATTTATACAAAAAATAACCGCCCCTTGGCTCTAAGCATGCCCTAGATTTTATTACGAATAGAGATACTTTATGTACCAAGAACCTTAGATCTACCAGTGTAATAGACAGACAGAAAAACTCCTTCATAAACCACGCAAATGCCTGTATGGAGACAATTCACAAAATCCGCGTAAAAGGTATCATTGTTACTCCCAACACAACCACCATCCCCAATCATAACACTAAAAGCCTGACGATCATTAAAGCCTAATCCATAAAGCATTTGCCATTAAGAGCTCACTCTGGCCAAATGTACTTTATCATGAAGCCGAAAAGGTAAGGAAGAGCCACAAAAAGGGTTTACAGCAGAAAAGGAGGGAAACAGAGACAAAGAAACTCATGTCGTGCAATTCGTCAATGATATAGTAGGAAGCGATAACGAGGAAAGGACTCAACACCCATGCAGCAAGGAAAACAAAAAACACCGGGTTGCAATAATAACACAAACACCCAAATTTTTTGATCCGGCAATTTGGCGATAGGCAACTCATACAAACGCTGAATTTACAACGCCTTTCCTGACGTGCCTCCGCTAACAACTCGACCGCTAACCTTTCTAACACCGCCTGCAGCAACTGTTCCTCGCCTCGGCGAGCTTCTAATCTTGGCTCCAATACCGCTCCCGCTTCGTTCTCGCCCGGCGGCCTTGTCCGCGCTGGGTGGTGTAACAGTGTGACTCACCGTTGTCGTGGTAGTGGTTGTGTATGAGACGCTTCTCTTCCCAGCCGGACTTCGAGATGTAGTCCGGCGATGCAAACGTAGAAGGTACTCTTCCTCACTCATTGCTCCTTCAACAACTCCTTCAGGCACTTCAACGCCTGCTGCTGCTGCCTCAATCATCTTGACTGACGACTTTTTCCGCCGAATTGGGGATGCGTTGACATCAGCGTTTTCGTCATCCTGATGGATTTCAATCGACTCCTTCTCCTGCTGAGAGCTAACTGTTCTGCGACTACCAGTGTTCGGGGGATATCTCGAGCTTGCCTTTCGAGGCTGGCCCGGTGTAGGGGCAGGTAGGGCACCAGACGTTGTTTCGTTACCGTCCATCTCTCCGAGGATGCTACGTCTTGTGTGTTGCGAAGGCGTTCCCGATACCGCTCTTTTGCCCTTGGTTGGTGTCTTAAGCGAGATCGATTGCGACACTGCCTTCTCCAATGCGGCAGCCATGATAGTATCCTCGAACCACCACTGTCTAAAATCATCCTGGTTGAGGTGCAGCCAGTGCTGTTGGGGTCCCACAACCATTCCTGGTCTCATGAAGCGCATGAATGCAATAACCTCATTGGCGGTGAATCCATACCGGTACACTAAGTATGCACCAATCAAACATCCCGTTCTTCCAAGTCCAGCCTTGCAGTGAACTGCGATATTCTTCCCCTGGGCTATAGTTTGATGAGCGAGGTTGATAAATTTCCGAACAAGATTGAGAGGTGGGCAAGTTCCATCATCAAATATCATGTCAATATGCGTTATCCCGAGTGCGGTGAAATACTCGGCGGGGTAGAGGTGGGAATTCAATCGGACTACTAGGCCAATATCGCGGGTGTGAAAATGTTCCAAGACATTTCGAAATGGAACCGGCAAGCCAGAGGCGAGAATTTCTTCTTGATTTGTCGGGAGGTGAGGCTGTGGGCGATTCGGCGGGGGGAGTGCAAACTGTGGTGAGGCAAACGCAAGAAAATTGGGGGAGATCCAGTTAAAGTCTCCCATGTCTACCCGCTCAAACTTTTCATACCTGTTCCCGTGCTATTAGCTCATGACCCTTCATCCCCCAAAAGTAAAGCAAGCATACTCATCCAGCCCGAACTCTCTCAAATTTACAATGCCCTTCTCCTTGGCTTTCCAAACACCGTACACTACATCTTGCACATTCAACACGAAGTCGGCTTGTGAGTAGCCAGCATCACGGAAGGGCATGAGTGGAGGGTCACACTGGGCCAACGGGGACAATGCCAGATGGGGTGGCCACGACTGCACCAGCACCTATAGAAAAGAATCAATACCAACGCTTAAGGGGTTGGTGCAAAAGTGGGGGAAGGTAAAACCTACCATGTAACAAGCCAATAGACAACCGGCGTTTGCTCTACTTCTTCCATCAGGTCTGCTCCAGAATACGACAATCCTTCCCTCATTTACCGGGTCACCAAGGATGTCATGAAGCGTCACAGCAAATCTGTACAAGTGTCCGATGTGGAGCGGGCCAAAATCATGGTGGAAAGCGTTATATAGCAACGAATCATCAACGGTGAAGTAAACAACTTTCTTAGAGGAGGTACTGATCCCGGGATTCTTGCCCCTCTTGGAAGGAGACCTAGAAGAGGTGTGCGTATTCGCCTGGGAAGTGATCTTATAAGGATCTGGAATAACTGGGGGTGGAAATGGCGTGCTGCCAGTTGGTGGAGAAGTGTACGATGCGAGATAAAGACGATCTGGAGAAGTTAGATAAGGCTTTCCAGACAATCAACGGCGAAAGGTCTTTTCTCACCTCCAATGTACTCTATAACATTTCCGTAGACAGTCTGGCTGGTGCTGGGGGTCATAATGACTGATTTTTTCTTCTTGCAGTCCCAAACACTACAGTGTAGGACTCTAGTAGTAGCCGGGCTAGCGACTGAACAATACTGCTGCTGTTTTCTTTGCTGAAATTGGCCCGAACCCTCCGAACCAAAACTACAACCCTTACAGGGAGCGGACGAAGCTGTGGCAGAGGAATATGAATAGAATATAAGGATGCGCTTCAGCTTCTTTGGACGAAATACAACAGCTGCAGGATAGCTGCGTTCTTGACTGTGAACAGTGAAGGAGTTTCCACAGGAAGGGGAGAGGTGAATAAGAAGAAGGAAGAAATTGGAATAAAAGGTGACGAGGTTGGAGTTTTAGAGGGGAGGGGGGGGGGTGGTGGAGAAATATGAAGAAGGGGACTCTTGACTGCCGGAGGGGGAACCTCCAAGCCATTTTAGCGGTGGTGAGCCAGCGGTGTGTTTGTTTTGTTCTAAGATCTTGGCGGCTTAATCGGGTAATTTTGCAGGTCACGTGGGGAATTTGTCAACAAGACCATGTTGTCACAGCAACTCTGGGGGGGTGCCTTGTGAAGAAGTCCGACCGGGTTTCCGGGTGGCTGCCCCACGCGAGCGAGCGTCTGGCTGCGCTTCCGCTGAGAGATCCCGATCTACTTGTCAAATTCAGAAGTATTGGGAAATCTGGTCGGTTTCCTTGGCGCCAAGTGCCCAGGAGGTGAAGAATGAGAAAAGATTACGACTGAAGAAATCAATCATGAAATTGTTAAATTACCAGATATCATGCTACGGTGTATTACCATCAGTGGGGGGAACAAATTTCAGGCCTAAATTATATGTATATTTAATCGTTTCCTTCTCTTCGTCTTCTTTTCTCTCCACTTATCACCCTCCCATATACTTCCCCGGCTGTAATATCTTGGCGCCAAGATTTCCCAATACTTCTGAATTTGACAAGTAACCTAACAAAAGGTCCCTCATCTCGTTGTCCTACACAACTGACTGCATCGTGGTGGTCCAATTTTGATCCATTCTAGGGGTCTCAGATATACACAAACACACTGAAACGTCAAAACAAGCCGCGAAAATGGCCACCGCTGCCATCGCTACTCCTCCTGCAGACCCTGAATATCCTCATTCTCTGTCAGTTCAAATCCCCTGCACTCATCCTATTTACGCCACTAACGTCCCCCCGTTACGTTAGTACCATATCTCTCCCCCTCCCTTCTCATCATCTCGCAGATACAATTCAACGGGCTCTCAGCGTAGACCAGGAGATATCCCCTTTCGTCCAAAGAACCTACACCACTACGCCCGATTCCACAATCCTGCAAATCTATTACAAAGCAACAACTGCACGAATGCTCCGGGTAGCCACAAATGGCATGTTTGAAAGTCTGGGAACTGTGCTTAGAGTGTGCGAGGAGTTAGACGTGGATGTTCTAGAGAAGGAATTGGGAGAATAGACGGTACAGTCTTTCATCAGGTCTTGACGAATATCAGCGGGTGACGAACAGGGATTAGCAGGCATTTTTTGTTACCTTGCTCGATTTTTTACTGGCCGAATACCCCTGTTCGTCATCCGCTGATATTCGTCAAGATTCGATGAAAGATTGTAACAAGTTTTCTATACTATTATTATATCTATCATACAAGCGCACATAGCACAAAACTGTACCTGCATTTGGGATGTGCAGTTGAGGAAAGACGTTAAACGCTGCCTTGTCCTTACCCGCGGTAAAACATTTCCAAAAAGTAAATACCACGACACAATTCACCAAAACTGCTGCTTTTGAAGATGCAATGTCTAGTGAGAAAACCTATTCTATACCAGCCGATCTCGGGCCTTCCCTATAGAATACCAGCGAGGTTTTTTTATCCCAGCAAAAAACACCATGTTTCGCCCACAGCCAAGAGGGCGTACTTCAACTTCTAAGCAACAAAACACAATCACAAAAAATCATAAAAAACCTAAATATTTCATAAAAATACAACTGAACTACAGCTGAATTTTAGAATTTTCTCTGGCACCAAAGGGCTGCTATGAAGATGGCTTTTGTCGCTTAAAAATCACCCTTTTAGGAAAATGCCAGGGAATGCATGTTGCCAAGCTATGTTGAGACAATTCTTATTACCTTGTTTGGCAGAATGGGGGATCAGTGGGTGAAACATCGCATTTTGCTGGTATTTAATTCCATATATTTATACTACGTAAAGATCTAAACCGATCTGGTATCCTAACCTTGCTGGCATTCTATAGGGGTGGTCTGAGATCCGCTGGTATAGAATAGGTTTTCCCAATGTCTAGTATCACACTGCCCCATCCGGCGTCCCACAGCGAAACAACGATAATTTCTGCCTTGCTGTCCCCCCTGCTTATTTTGTCGGAGGTGTGTGGTGTCTGTCAAAAGGCTCTTATCGCTAGCTTGCCGCTGTCCGGTGACAGAGATAGCCGGACCAGAGTGCGTGTAGAGTACAGTAGCACTCAACTTCCTGCTCGACCTTTCCCCCACGCTTTTAACACAATAACAAACAACCAAAACCAGATCCCATAATGCAAGTACGGCTCGGCAAAGTGCCCACGCAGGTACGGTGTACAAGCACTGTACAAAACACTTGTGTGGGCCTTTGCATGGTTCCCCGCTTCCCAAAATACTGGTAACAGCTGCAGGGGGTGGTGGCTTGGTGACAGTGTGATCCGAGTGATTTTGTATGCTATTATTGCGACTTCAGAAACCCCCGAGGGAGAAAAAACTCCCGTTCTTCGGATCTTATGATAGGAATTTTTCGGGCTGTTGTGACGGCATTATGTCCAGGCCAAGCTCGACCACCTGGACTACCGGTGCTGCTTGTTCTATGTTCGCCGTTAGCCCTTGATGGCCAGAACTGCCTTTAGGGGCGAGGCGTTACCTCGAGCGGTATGGTGCATCTTTCTACTTTTATTAATTCTGCTAGTGAGCGGATTTGCTAAGACATTGCGGCAAGAGAAATTTCAACTTTCTCTCGTTCCTCAAGGTTTCCAAAATGGAAGTACCGTAGTCTCTGAGTGTTGATACTGATATCATATGCTTTTTGTCTCGGGATTCAGGTCCAGTTTACCCGGCTGTTTTAGCCGTCCGCAGCCACAAGCTGTAGGTTAAAATTAGACGGAGACATACAGGGTTAGGTCTTGGCTTGTTTAAGAGCGTTGCGCTTGAACTCACTTTGGATGGAGGATCGCGTTGCTTCGCCGTTGGCCATGGGGATAAGTGAGTACGGTAGGCAGGTGCTTCGTATTCCTCAGAGTTTATCCAATCATCGAGTGATGAGCAATGATTGTACACATTATACCGGTGTTTAAAACGAAATCTGGTTATATCCTACAATTGTCAGAACCCCCCCCCCTCCAATGTCCGTGCCCCATTGCCAAAACTCCCATTGCCCCCCCCCTATAGCATTCTCCAATCCCCATCGTAGCTCTTGTCACTCATCATAATTTCCCTTTTCCTCCTATACTCCGCCAGATCTTCCTCCGAAGTAATCAAGGAATAAGTCTCTGGAGAAATTAAGGAGTCAATCCCAAATTCGTCCTCAGAGTCCGACTCCCCCAAGACCCTTTCCTCCTGTCCCTGCTGTCCATAATCCTTTATTTGAAAACTACTTCTCTTCGGACGATATTCACAACCTCCCTCTGTATCTGTAAAAACCCATCTATCCCTATACGCTTCTCCATAAATCTTGACAATTCTCCAAGTGGGGGCTAATCGATCCTCCCAGGTAGGGGGGAGGGGTAAAGCTGATGAACTCGTACACCCTCATAATTTCCCAGCACATCGTGAGGAACAACGAGAGTACGTTGTCGGCTGGGATTTGAGGAAGGGATGGGTCGAAATTCCAAACCGGGGCGTATTTGTTTAGGACAATGCGTTCAAGAGAGAGAGACCGTTGGGAGAGTTGGTCGATGTGTGCCGCGAACTGGTTCAATCTACTTCCGATAGCGAAGCTGGCGTTTACCACCCTCAAGAAAGCAGCGCGATGCTCTGGGAAATGAGGAGAGCGTAGCGGGATGGCCTCCAAGATTTTGAGTGCTTCACCGATTTCCGGGAGTGGTTCCTTGAGAAGAACTCTAAGATGAATAGAGACTTGCCGATCATATTTTTCTGAGGTGAGTTTTAGGGACATGGTGGGTAGCTCTTTGGAATTGGGAGTGCCCATCTCTTTCGCTGAGGTCAGGGTGTCATTTCGACCTATTCGCTCTGGCATACGATACTCATGAGGAGGAACTTATACAATTTATGGAGTCCAAATACTACTGTCTGCTTGAGACCTGAAACGGATTCTTACGGAAGCCCGTACTAGGTGAATTCCTGGTTTGTTAGCTGGGGCTTCTCGGGCTGTGGGTTGTGTGGATCCGTGCGCCAGATGGGGTTAGGCGCCTTGTAATCCGTGGGCTAAATTTCCAGCAGGGCAGGTGCGATATATTCCACCTGGTCGGATCGCCAGTGGCAGAAAAATTATGCCATAGACCTGGTATCCCGAATTAGTCACAAATAGAGGTCTTATACTTCATTTCCATTGGAAATTTCGCCCTTCTCTTACAAGCCATATAGCAAAGCTGGTAAGTATCTGAGCTTCTGATGTCTTGTGAGATCCTATTTAGAACCACGGCGTACTGGATGAAGGATTTGTGTGGGATTGTGTTTGCTGTTTTAGTATGGGGCAATTGTGCTCTGTTTGTCTAAAATAATAATATCAGCTTTAGCGTTTCTCCTCCTGGGAGCTGTAACAATACCTGTACTGGTGCATGGCTATAACAACACATACAGTCCCGTTCGCAAAGTTCTCGTACCCCCCCTTGTACCTCAGGAACAATACTTATTTACAACAACAGGAAAACAAGACGCCTTCTGATAACGATTTTTGGGATATACCCCTAGGGGCATTGTAAACCCTTACAACCATTTATCATACCGAATAATCAAGGGAGAGGGTTAGCCAAGCGTTTCTAATCGCTCGTGGTACTCGGGAGGGTACGAGAACTTTGCGAACGCGACTGTACTAGAAGCTGAATCCCCTAATAGTCGCATTTTGTAACTTTTATCTGCGCTGTGATGCCGCTATCTCTATGCTTTACCTTGATTGCTCACTTCTCTGGATATCATTTTCCCCTTTTGACCTTGACCCAGTATCGATTGATTGACTCCTATACACTGGGGGAGAATGGATTCAAAGTCCCTCTATTCCCGGGTGAGATGTAGTTGATCGGTTGCTGTCTATGCTTGTTCCCTTTGTTTGATCTTAACCAATTCTGGACAAAGCACTAGAGATCACTCGGTCCACTACCCCCCCTCAGAAATCCTACCCGAGGAGCAAGCTGGCGTCGGGGATAGACGGATTAGTGACTTTCGCGGATTCTTTGGATCGCTTCAAAGGGAGCCAGTTGTGTATTTCTTGAATGTAGTTCGCCCTGCCATTGGGGGTATGATACCAGATATCCATGTGTACTTACAGTCAAGACTCTGAGAAGAGTAGGCTGTGGGAATCGCAGCCATTGAGCCATACAAGTTACGGGCATATAGTACCCGAACACTAGCCAGTAGTCCCACCGCAGCATCTGGCGGGAGTTGACCTAAGGGCATTGCCAGCCCTAGACCTACCCCCTAGCAAAAAAGTGGTTCGCCGAGCATTTTTTAAATGCTCGACTACTCCACTGGCCCCCGGATTCGAACTCATGATGGTCCCTGTTTCAAATTAGCCGACCAGTCTCCTAAGCCATTAGACCATAGGAACTGGCCGGTAATACTTTTTCTTCTTGATCTTTTAACTGCTTCTTCAGAAAACGGACAGTTCAGGTGCCTGATACTTTATCTTTGGTAAAGAAGGACATCGGTATCCAATCGTAGTACTCTCTCATGCTATCAATAGAACCAGGAACGAGGGGGTTTTAGTGTATATCTGTGCTCTGCCTCCGAAACACGCTTTCTTTGTCAGAGGACAAATGTTCCCCGAATTCCATGGCTAGTATTCCCGATGTAACTATTCTTTGGTACAGGAAAGGACAGTGATAAAACATTTGTATGGTAAATTATCTATGTGTATCTGACCGCCCATACAAGATTCAGACTCGTATTCGGGTTCTATATGCCTGTAACTTGTAATCACCAATGGTTCCTTACCTCCTGTTAGGTTGAAATAGGGAAGGGTATCTCGGCTTTTACAATATGGAAAATGCATCCAGGCTCTTATCTGATATTTGGCTCCCGGTTTCTCAACTGGGTTCATAACCTGAGATGGGAAGCTAGAGGGCAAATTGTTGCCAAAATATCGGTTCGTTACATAAGATCCGCTCTTGCCCCGATCTTTCTGTTAGCCTAGTGGATAGCTATAGTATATTCGACCAAGAGGAGTTGGTAATTACAAGGGGTGAAAGCTACTTGGGTTACGTGAAGGAGCTCACGATTCTGAGCTTGTAGGATCTAGTATTATACACGAATAAGGTCGGACGGATATCTAAACTTATTCAAACCGTAGGTCCCTGCCCTATCCACAAGAATAGGGAATAGTGATATGGGCGGGTAATAAAGTTAAGCTTGGACTAGATCTGGGTTAGGTATGATCCCGGAGGAAAACCTGGCCCGCCTTACAGCCCAAAGCTTCCAGGATGCAGTTATATATAACACAGGGGTCTCACTACCTGCCGTGGATTGGCCCGTGGAGAGTGGGAAGCACCAGTCTTCGGTTCCGTTACCCCTGATCCACTTATGGTAAATGCTGGTTAGATCGACCATCTATCTCCTGAAGGCTCCTGATCTACGCCCCGAGAAAGAATAATGCTTTCTAGGCGCGGCCTATGATGGGAGAGCTGGACTTGCTGGATCCCGTCAACTGGTACTCTTTATTTTGTTAACCTACTCTGCTAAGCCAATTGTGGCTTGGATAGTATTTTCCGCTGGGTAATCTGATAGTAGATTTGAAAAGACTCCTAAGGTACTCGTCCCAGGCAAGATGTTCTCGGACATTTAGAGGTGGGAACATCGATATTTTAGAGATATTTCGCCTTTCCTTAAAGTGGTGTTTACCCCCCCCCCCCGTGCCCGGGCACTTCCTTCCTGGCACGAGTACTAGTGCCCGAGTACCACTACCGGTAGTTGGCTGCCGTAATTAGCGTCAGGCGGCAAGTGCTTAAAGGTGACACCGAAAATTGCTTGTTCCTTAACGGCGGGCGGTTCTGTGGCAGCGCCCTCATGAACGGGCACGGGAGGCTTGCAAACCGGGTGCATGGACATAACACATGCAACTATTATTATTATTTTGTGCTGTGCGGCTGTCTTGTCGGCCCGCTGCTTCACCTACAAGTAGGGGGATAGCGCCAAACCGCCCCCCACTCTTCCGATTGCGGTCGTTTCTTCGCTGTGAAAGCGTCTATAATACAATGATCTTATGTGACCGGGATATTGCAACATTGCAACTTGGACTGCGGCATAATACTGGCATAGCCGGAACATGCAGTGGAATAGAGGGGTACGGTTCTGATTTAGGTAGATTCCAGTCAGAGACAACAAGTGGGTTGCATTGGGATATAGGGCTTGACCAACCTACTAGCCGTCAGTAGAACATTAAAGCCGGGTTTTCGGCCATCGCTGGTTTCTGTATACTTTGCAGTTTGGTCGTGGTATCAGAGGTCCGGGGCATGCATTGGGGCGTCTCAGCCTATCCTGCCGACTTCTTTAGAGCCTTCCCTGCTGAACCTTAAATCTGCGTACTACATACAACACTTTTGGTGATATCGGAGCCTGGATACCGCACAGGTGCCTTTACTGGTGCCTTTCGCTTCTTGTTAGAGCGAAGTCATCCTCTTCGAGGAGCAGGCCTTAAGCATTCCGGCGATTATTGAAGGGCCTTTAGATGGCACCTGGCCGTTCAGGGGGAGGGTCAGCTGCTGGTTTGTGCAAGAATACTGTGAGAGCAGGAACAGTAGAGCCTTAGGATGAGGCGTTCAGAGTTCCCTTCTTGAGACCAATGGGGGAATTACCTCGATAAATGCTGACCTTCAACCCCGCTCAGACAACAGAAAAAAGTGCAATAGGCCTTACTAGGAGGGGCAACTCCAACGCCCTAGCGTGAGGTTCGACTACCCTAGTTCTTGCAGTAGGTGGCGAGCCGAACTCAATTCCTGTAAGGTGCTCTACCTGGATTGCGGTAGGCGAGTGACATGGCATGAGTTGCCCTCCTCTCAGGGTACCGCCGGCAGCAACCGAGCCACTACTAGAGGCATTGCATTTACACGTTCCAGGAACATTACTCGACGTGTTGGAGTTTCTTCGAAAGAGCTATTATCGCATGCCACCCAGATTCAAGAGAAAGGGCCACATTTTAGGGATATGCGATAGTAAATTAATACTCTTTTTTTAAAAACAAAACAAAACAAAACAAACTCTTCCTTCCACATTAAGTACGGTATGGTGCCGCACAGAGCGAAATTAATGGGGGATAAAAAGAAGGTACCCGTAGGAAAGTCAATTTCCCAACTCATACGCGGGCGGCGGGGGTGATTCAACCCCGGCGCCCTACTCAATCGTAGTTACTTGCCCCACCCCGTCAGGAGCGCGGGGATTTACCTGGCTCCGTGAGCTTATTCACACCGCATGCCCACTTCTGGCAGGATCCATTCAATTGATCCAAAGGCTGGGGTAAGGTAACGAACGGCTGGGGCATACAAAATATAATAGCAGTACTATCACGCTCTCTTAGGTCCCTATACTTAATCTCCCTCTAAGCTTTTCACCGTTTGTATGCACGCTACCTTGTCCCCCTCGCTCGAAAGCGCAGGCTCGATAAATATAGGTCTGAATTAGAGCCAAGTGTTCAGGAAATAAAGAGAAGTGTCACATATCTGATATCTCACTTAGCATAGCAACTGAATGGAAGATCTTGTCGAGGTTGGCCGGGATTACAAGGACGACTTAGATTCTGCCAGTGACACTACTTCATTGAAGTTTAGTGCCTTATCACGCGTTTATGAGAACGGGAGACGGTACCACGGATGGCGCTAAGTCTTTCATCGAGGCCTCTGGGGCGCAACGCCGGTGACCTCGAGGCTGGAGGCCCGAGTGATGGCAAAGATGAGGATGATGAGGGTGAGGGTGGCGAAAATGATGAAGGTGATGAGAATAATGAAGACGGCAATGATGGTGGTGAATGTAATGATAAGGTTTCCAGGGGTCATGATCTGTAACTCTGCCTTCCCCCGACCTAGGATGCATTTCGTACTGTATTACCCACGAGCGTCTTCTTTCTCCTCTCTTCTCCCCTCTCCCTGTTCTCCCTTGCTTTCTTTTAAAACATCCTCCTACCCCAAATGGGAAAGAAAGAGGGGATGAGGTTACGGTAGTGGACTGTGCATTGACAAAGAGTGGGGGGAATGGGTAGGTAGGGGGTGTATACATAGCTTGGGCTAAATTACTGTCAACAGTATATATTTAGAGTCCCTGTACTGTATTCTGTGCGCCCGTTCCTAGTGAAAGCTAGCATTACTGAGTTCTTTGTCATGAGTTGAAGTGAATTGAATCTAATTGTTCAATATCAATTTCGAAAAGGTTCGTCAATGCTGGAATGTTTCGAGACCCCCGAAGGCAGTTTCCAACAGCCCACTTCCCCTCTTTTGGCTGCGGATCTTGCCTCTCTCTCCGTTGGAAGGCCGATCTGGGACCCTACCGTAACGTCGAGATAATCTTTTCTTTTCGGAGGAGTTGAAGAACTGACAAACTGATAACTTTTCTAAAATCGATATCATACACGGGGAACCCACAGCAGAGTGGATATATCGGTTGGAGTGTATCGTACCAAGTGTGGAGTGGGCGAAGTGAGTGTCACAAGGGAGTTGAGCGCCAGAGTACAAGTGCCCTGGACGGAGCGCAAGTTTTTCTTAGCTATTATATTTGTAGTCGAGGTCTTTGAGGAGCAAAAGTAGTACGGTAGACTGCCTTACTTGCAAGATCCTGTCTTTGGTGACCGGACCAGTCAGTATGGTGGAGGATACGCAGTGTTCCCGAGAACGTTCTGGATACAAGTGCGGTAAGCCTCCGGGGCGCTGCGGGCTGGGCTTGATAGGGAAGGGCAATACAATGGGACAGTGAGGGTTACATGCAGGATTGCGTGGCAGGGTACCGAGGCTTGGGAGGGAGGGAACAGACTATCATAATAGGAGGGAGTGAGGTGGAGAAAAGCATACAATGGGGCGGGAAGTTGAATGAAAGAATGAACGAGTAGATATATAGCAGGGCGTTACACTCCTACAATAGCAGCGAGGAGGCGGCCCTACCGCCCTAGAAACACATGAAGAATACGAACAGAGCTGTTGATTACGGCGTGTGAAGAGGAATTGCTTTCTCTACATGTCCCACACTCAAACAATGATCATAGGGGCTTCCGACCATATACGATATGCCCTCTAGTAAACGTATTGACCTCCGGATTGAGCATCTCCTTGCGCACCCCCGCCACTAGGTTCTCCACATCCTCCTTGCCCCATCCCAACACGCGAATAAACATATCCAGCGTCATACCCTCCGCGCCATCGAAGAACTGCCGCAGCATGCAGATGCTCATTTCTCTCAGCCTCCTATCTTGTGGCCTTTCCCCGGTAAGGTGAACTTTGTACTCTTCGTCCACAACATTCTCAAAGCCGACGGCTCGCATCATGGTCGGCATTCTTGGACAAATGGATTTGCAGTCCTTGCCGGACAGGGCCGCACCCTCTTGCCAAGTTTTTACCCATAGGTTAAGTACACTGCTGGGAGCGAGGGAGCCGTCTTTGCACTCGAAAGGCGGGGAGAAGTCGTGGAATTCAACGTAGCCGCCGGGTTTTAACGCGGTGAATGACTGTGTGAGAAGGCGTGACCAGTCGGCCACGAAGCCGACCATTGACCGGATGTGTATGAGATCGAAGGTGCTCTCGGGGAATATCCAGTCGTCCTCGATGTCCTCGAGTTGCATGTCTAGGTTTGGTGGCGTCCACGGGAGTTTGCTTGGCGCGATGTCAGTGCCAAAGACATGCGCGTCCGGATATCGCCTTTCATGGGTTAGCGATTAGCCTGGCTTGTCTGGAGGGGAGAGGTGTTATTCGCGTGGGAGAAGAGAGGAGTGAGGGGGTAGTGTACTCGGCTGCATCAACGGCCCATAAACCTGTCCCTGTCCCCACGTCAAGGATTTTGTTTAGAGATCCGGTCATTGGGGCTTTGAACGTTCTGCCCTCAAGTGCTAAGGTCCAGACTCGGTGAATAAGGCCCAACCGGACCTCTTCCTCTTCATCGTAAGGGAGGCTATAATCGACCTACATTCATCACTACAGGTTAGCATATCGAAACTGGTCCCTCTGTGGGAAGAAGCGCTAACCTGTCGGCGGGAGAAGTATCTTCGACCATTGACGCTTCTGCTGCAGGCGAGCGTCTCGCGGGATATGAGCGACGACGGGTAGCTGTCGAAGCCGGAGGCGTAATCGGAATCATCATCGAAAATGTCCGGGTAGTTGTACTCAATCGTAGCGCTATTTGAGGAGGCGGAAGACGATGAGGCTGTCGCTCTGATGGAGGCTCTATCCATGCTGCCCACCAGCCCCGACTATTTTCGGCTTGTAGATATTTAATATGATCCGCTCATTCGCTCGTAGTCTGGGTATTGGGAGTGAGTTGGTGGATATGTGAGGGGGGACAATTGATTTTTCTGAAAGGAATAATCCGAGAAGTTAAAGAACAACAGATTCTCGTACCTAAAATTTACTCGAATGGTCCATTGGTGCGACCCCTTCTGCTTGTAAGAATGCAAAAAACGCAGCCCCCTGGATTAATAGTGATTTATTATTTCCCCTTTCGTTCTCTCCCGATGCCACGGTAAGTTTCCTGGTTGGCGGGCATGTCCCTTCTACTTGTAAGTTAGGCCTGAGCTCTCTTTCTCATCGCACTAGGTGTTGCCTTTATCTCGTAATGATCATCATCCCCTATCGGTCTTAAAGTGTCCCAAGAGTCTTTCCCCCCTGTTCCCCTTTTTTTCTTTTCCCATATCCGTGGCTGCTGCAATTGCCTGGGTGGAGTCTTCATGGGTGGCAGCGTCCATTTTAGTAAAGCACAAGGCCAGAAACATGGTACGGCTGCCGTTGTGCAACCCAATCAATAGCGTTGTTGGCACTTCAAGTGCCTTGTGCCATGCCAATGTTCCCGGGACGGCACTACGAAATGCCAGAGTGCGGTGAGATTAGCTGATGGCACTACCTGGTATAATTTAATTATTGTAGGTTGGTTTCTGTTATTGAGGAAGCAAATATTCATGTTCTCCAGCACAGTGAGAACTCAGAAGGATGGGAAATGGGGGATATTCAATATGAATTGGGCTTGTAGATAATTTCTTTGTTTTTTCTTCTTAAAAAGTCATTTTATTTGTACATGTATTGCCTGGGCACTACATGGTGCCGTGCTGGGCACATCGATTCGAAAGGGGCTTTTTTTTATATTTTTTTAATGGTAATACTGAGAGCTGTTTACTATTCTGTCCGTACCTCGTTATAATCGTCGATAACTAATAGTGTGCCCTAGGCGCAAAGGATCCAGCCCTCTGCTGCAAAATTATATCTTACTGGGTTACTCTTGAGTTTTTTGATTTTAGTCTTAAGTAGCAGGTTTGTCAATTCTCAAGCCTGGAAAAGATGGTCAAGTTGGATTTTCATGCCCAAGGACTTTGGTTGGGTCTGTGTTTAATCCTAGAATTGCTAATATCATAATATAATCGGTGGGAGCTGGTTTTGCCTTAAAGCCCTGCTGTTGAGCTACATGACTTCTGCCGCTGAGGCCTCCCTTAAACTAGACCTACTCTATGTAACCTACTGCTTCCTCAGGAAATCGCTCTGAGAGAAGGAAAGCCTGCACTCACTAATTGTGGATCTAGTTACTGATGGATTGAACCACTATGAATAGCCCCACAGGGCTTTCGCGTTTCTCACACGAGCTGTCGGAACCATTGCTTCGATGTCATAGCAGGAGCAGATATGTTCAGCCAGTTGCCAGGCCACTTGAGGACATGAGGATCTAGGAAACGACATATTAGTGTACAGGTTATAGGCATATAGAACCCGAATACGAGTCTGAATTTTGTAAGGGCGGTCAGATACGCATAGATAATTTACCATACAAATTTTTTATCACTGTCCTTTCCTGTGCCAAAGAATAGTTACATCGGGAACACTAGCCATAGAATTCGGGGAACATTTGTCCTCTGGCAAAGAAAGCGAGTGTTTCGGAGGCAGAGCACAGATATATACTGGAACCCCCTCGTTCCTCGCTCCATTAATATCATGAGAGTACTATGATTAGATACCGATGTCCTTTTTTACCAAAGATGGAGTATTAGGCGCCTGAACTGTCTATTCTCTGAAGAAGCGGTTAAAAGATCAAGAAAAAGTATTATCGGCTAGTTCCTATTGTCTAACGGCTTAGGAGACTGGTCGGCTGATTTGAAGCAGGGACCATCATGAGTTCGAATCCGGGGGCGGTGGAGTAGTTGAGCATTTAAAAAAAAAGCTCGGCGAACCGCTTTTTTGCTAGGGGGTAGGTCTGGGGTTGGTAATGCCCTTTGGTCAATTCCTGCCAAATGTTGCGGTGGCGCTGCTGGCTAGTGTTCGGGTACGATACGCCCCCAACCCGTATATCCATGTTACAGATTGTTATAAGTATGGCAGTTTCAGGCGTGTCTACTCGAGTATAGACGAGCAAGCAAGTCAGCAACTCTCTCTTTCTCTCTTTCGTCAATCTGTCCCATTACTTTACCCTTCTACTCTGGCCTCTTCTGTATGACCTCTGACACAAGCCCTTATTGATCCTGTTTGGGAAGCCACCCCCTCCCTCGCCCATAGTTTTGGGCAACACAACACTAAGAAATCTGTCTTTGTTTGGCTGGGGTGATGTATATGCTGATGCAGTAAGAAATCTTTCAGCTGAAATTCGATGATGAAGAGCTAACTTGGCCACCGTGACCTCAAACTCCACCAAAACAAAAAAAGCAGTTGAGTCTGGGTTCACCTGATATCACTCCTTGCCACATTGCTGCACCCTACGCCCTACCATCACTCAAAGGCCACTAGCCTTTTCTCTCCCTCCTTTAAAGAGAAACGACGGCTAGTCTGAGAGATATCAAGAATATAAAGAATGCAATACTAGTTTCCCTGGGAAGCTCACACATCGTTGGTCAGGATTTTGGTTGCCACTGTGGGTGAGAAGGAAAGGGGGGGGGGGGGGGTAGCCCTGAGGATGTAGAGAGGGGAAATTGTGCCTGATAGACCCTAGTGCTCGTTGAAGACTTATTCGTCAACTTACACACGATATTCCTAAAGCTCACTGATTCATCGATAAAACAACCCAACTCATATCACTCTACTAGCTGACTTATAGTTCAGCTTCAACAGCACCTGGGAATTCGCTATACCCCCCGGGAATGAGGAGGGGTAAGTGGCAAACATGACTCTACCTAGGAGGAGGCATGGCCTCATGAAAGAAAAAAACAATGCATCTATAACAAGAATCTCCTCTGCGCAGCAAAGGGAAATGTACTTTAGTTATCACTTGAAAGAGCCTGAAGGATTCGTGAATCACTAAGATCGGCGATGGAGGATTTTCGGGTGCGTGGGTTATGATAGGTGCATGACAGGAACAAGTCATCCTCTCGTATAAGGGAGCGTCACAGTGAGCATCAAGGGGGAATATGTCTTCAAGGAGCAAGTCTATAGACGCTGGCAGTCGCTTACTGACACCGAAATTTCCCCATACTCAAAGGGGTATCATAGTTGGAACTGGGAAACGGGCACAGAGAAACGTGAACTTTTTTTTTGGCTGTATGTTGCAATAGACCTCTGGCGGAGCTCTTCTTGTTTCTCGCGTTGTTCCATGTATATGCTTGTCCTCTCTCGTTCCTAGAAGTTCCCGGGCACGGCGTATGTATTCCCGGTGTTTGCCTCTCCAAATTGTCCATTGCTTTATTTCGTTTTCTTCTCTCTCTTTCCCTCTCTTAATAATAAAACCAACGCTTCTTCAGAACAAATTCGCAACACTGTACCCTCGGAAGAATTTCGAGGGGTATATTCTAGGTAGGCAGCCCCGGCTGCCAAATACACCCATACACCGGGGGTATAAGTACTAAAATATCTCTTGTATACAGCAACCTCTCTTAGGGAGCTATGCCCGATTTCCAAGTGGATCGTCGCCAGTACCGACACCATATAGCGGGCAATTGGCAAGGGGAAATAACTCGAGTGATTTCCTGTGACCACAGATTACAGTACTTGGGTGCCAAACCCTGACTGATGATTGGTAATATCAGGCATTCCTTTTCACGAACTACACAACCCTATGTGAAGAATATCTAAGAAATTGTAGTTATCATATGATAGGAAGGAATTACATCCTGAACACATCCCCTCCCTCAAGGTTCTCATCAAGCCAGCCCAATCCCACTCTTTCGAATAATGAAATTCCTAGACAAACTTCTGACCAGCGCTTGGGTTTTTCTACAAACATTGAAAAAATACATCCTTTATCAGCAACAACTATTCGCATCTGCCTTTTTTTTTTCTTTTCTCCGAAAATACAGCAAGTTGGCGGGGTGAGTGGTAGCATGATAAAAGAGCAATCTGCTGGTGCACGGCTACCCCACGGCTCAATTCAGATACTTTCACACCAGAGAGCCTATATATAACACCCAGTATTTACCGTTGCCATTTTTTTCAAATAAAATTATCCAAATAATTATTATCATATTATCAATTGGTTTTTTTTTGTCTTCCCCTGCTAACCCCAAAGCCGCAGGCCTCACCCTCTCACTCAAGGTCCGAATTGCAGTGCTGTGCTCTATATATCATACCTCGCAACAGGGCTTATCTGCGCTACAGTGTTCCCGAGCAAAGCCAAGGTCACAAATCCCCCATAGTGAAAGATTCATCACGTTTCCCTACCCTACACGATGGATGGTCTAATAATAGCACATAATTATCTCTTTCGTTTGGGCACCCGCCCGACTGGAGAGCCGAGAGTCACGGGCTAAGGGTTCCCCAGGAATCTCGGGGTATCCGCCAAGAGGGCGTTTTTGTACAAGTATTATGATATAGGATTGTTCATAAATTTCGACTTCATCCCCTTCAAATGCTCCCCACTGTAAATACCAATGGGACTAAAATGGGAAAAATGTAACATGTTGTACCATATCTTGGATGGTTGAGTGTTTTATCATACCACTTGTTTCTCTAGGGTTAGATCTGCGCGAACCGGTAGATTTTTAGGCGCTCCGGGACCCTCGATTTTGACGAGTTTTGCGCTATGTCACAATAGGATTTTTGCTCTGGTACCATCTCTACTGGAATAGCTGAACCTCGCATTAAGGCGTCCAAAATTCCCTCTCCTGGATAGTGGGGGGGGGGGAGCACTGCGAAAACTAACAACCTAAGCCCTAGCCCAAGACAAAAAAGAGCAGAGATGCCGGACCTTAGCAGCAAAGGTAACTCCAACGCTCTAGCGCAAACTTCAATTACTCCAGTAGGTACGGTATTGTCCTTGTGTTGCACTATTGGAATTCGAGTGATCTGTTGTGATAGCTGTGGCATTAGCGGGAAAACGGGAGCAGTTAAATGATAAAGGGATCTAAATTATGGAGTGTTAATATTAACTTAGTGCTTTCTCGCCGGACAGGATGAGGGTATTTTTCATTTATTCAAGCTACCGTGTATATCATGCCGGAAGGCTAAGTGAACTAACCAACTAGCTAAAAAAGGAAACCTTCGACTTAGTCAAACGGGATCCTCGGTACCTTTCTCAAACTCGCCTGCTCCCCAGCTCTCCTAGCACCAATCGCTGCAGGTACCTTAATCCCGCAACATTCTCCCCAGGTACTATGCACATGAGTCATTCCCTCCCTATCGACCACCTCCCTCTCCCCTTCCTCCTCCTCCCCATCATCCCCTCCCATCCCCTCAACAGCACTCACCAACCCGCCAAACAAGAAATGCTGCATAATCGGTAACTTCCCCAACACCTCCTTCTCGTGCATGGTCATCATCCCGCTGTTGATCTTCGCCCAATTCCTTGCGTTGGATATATCATCCAGCATGGGACTGTGCCAGCGTAACCCGGCGGTGACCTTTATGCTGTTGATGAAGGAGATACAGGAGAGGTAGATGTAATCCTTGGAGAACTGCTCAAGGATCTCATCGTCATGGATGGATTTTGGGCGGAGGTATGGGTGTGAGTAAAGTTGGCTGCTGCCGAATAGGAAAGGGAGGAATTGGTAGTCGTCCAGGCCCCAAACTCCGTGGCTGCCTGCTGGCTCGAGGTAGTATGTTGTTTGGATCTTACGCATGAGGGTTAGGTAGCGAGTAAAGAGGTGGAGGACTAAGGTGGCGTAAGTGGAGGGTTCGAGGAGGGAGAGTTGGTGGAGGCAAAGTCTATCCAAATTTAGCTTCGCCGGGAGGGAGGGAGGGAGGGGACAGGAGGGGGGACAAACAAGTAAATTAGGTAGTTAAGCTCATGTCCTGACCCGTAATCAATCCTAGTCCTGTTTCCGAAGGCTTCGGTAAAATAAGCTTTGATCTCCTCCATCGCCCCCCTTTTTGCTCCCTCTTCTTCCAACCCCTCTAAAATTCCCTCATGCAAGCCCTCAAACTTCTCACCAACTTCGTCGTAGAACCCCCGAAACGCGGCATTCCCAAACCGGCTCCCGCCGGCTTCCTCTGCCGGGTGGCGGTCGACGATGGCATCTACTACGTCCAAGACACCGATTAGTTTATCGACGATCACAGGCCGAGGAGCCGGATGAGAGAGTGGGAGGTTGAGAACGCTGTTGTTGAGGTCTCTTATAAAAGACGTTATTAGGATATGGGTTTGTGAAGATTGGAAGAGAGCGAGATCAGCTGGTGTGAGGATTCTTCGGATGGGCTGTTGGAAGGGTATGCTGGAAAGTTGCGGGGGTGAGGGGCAGAGGAGGGGCGGAGGTACGATAGGTGCGGTAGGGGGCTTGTTTAATGAAGAAGGCATTTTTGGATGTTTTCCGGTCTTGATATCTCGTTTTAGGTCTTCGGTTGCTAGTGGTAATTGAAACCTGTTTGTTGGTAGAGTGGTGGCGATGGTGGATGAAGATTGGTTGCGGCTGTGGAGAAATGTATTTCCGATGCGGTGTGACATTCGGCTGCGGAGATAAAGAGGGTTGCAGCTTGCCGTGGAAGAAGCCGTCGGTGGGCTTGCCGGAGGATGAGGCTCTGCAGGGAGGACTGGCTATCTCTGGCCTTTCAACGACCAGGAGGTCTCGGGAGGGCATAGCAGTGCATTTCACATCTCACATACCGGTATCCAAAGTCCATCTGACCCCATCATGATCCCCATCCCACGCAAATACGCCAGTCACTCGAACCGTCAAAAATTTTAATAATGCGATCTGTTTCAGCCCTTCGATTTCGAAGAAAATATCTCAAACCCTACCCACCATATCACCAGTCAGATTCAAAAAGTGAAAGCAATAGAAGTCTGTAACCAATGGGTTCACCCAGGTTACCCTCTCGTGCATACTCGAGAGGCTTCCTTCTGATCCCTGCGATTGAGCACTCTGCATCTCGCTATCTCAACTCACATGGTCGGGAAGTGTCGCGTGCTATCCATCTCTTCTTACTCGTGGGTTTTTGGTGATGCTGATGTCTTTCCTTGCAAACAACGCCAAATAATATCTCATTCCCACTCGCCAGTTCGTTTTGTTTCTCATCAAAACGGGAAGCTCTTGTTTGACACGTCAATAGTCGGAGTAGTTACCAGTATCGGTACCAGATGTTGGACCCCCGGAATTTCTAGGCACGTGCCACTCTCATAAAAAAAGGGGGGGGGGGGGTGATGCAAGCTTATTTACCTCGCTGGATGGAAAAAACTTTTTTCTCAGCTCTCGTGGGGGTGAGGGGAGGGGGGCCACGACTCAAGCTGGCGAAGGAGGGGCAAGAACGAACTGAATATCTCAAGTATCATATCAGTGTCCACAACAACTCCCCACAGTAGGAAGGTGGTTGGTTTGAGCCCTCGTTTGGCCGGTACTGTACTAGTAGTCTTCACTTGTTTACCACCGCCACGCCTACTTGGTTAGCTCCGGTATTGTACTCGTACATTGCACTATCGTTTCCCCTATCCCGCCCGGTGTGCAGTACCGGTGATAGCCAACTGTGCCGACGCATGCTTCTCTAGTAGTTCTTCCCTTCGCTTTCTACAGGATTCCGATACCCCTCTCTGTTGTGCCCCCCGCCCCTCCCCATATATTTACTCTCCCTCTCCTCCTTCCCTCCTCATATATATCTCTCTCGGCCCGCCCTATCAAGTCACAAACATCCTATAGAACTGCTTTTGCACTCTTCTTTAACCTTCCGAGCCCACCATTCCCTCTATACTTCCCACTGCCTGTGTCGTTATTACTCCAACTATAATTCGTGATGGGAGTTCCTAGTGGAGGTGACCACCTTTGCGTACTTATTCACGGGTAAGTGCTGGTAGTTGATTCCTCAGAAGTTTGCTCTGTTACTCATAGACGTTTGCAGTTTGTGGGGAAACCCCAGACATCTCGAGTACCTAACTACCGCTATCCGCCAACGTTACGACGACACAAAATTACACATTCTTGTTGTTAAACGTAACTCCGGGACCTTCACTTATGATGGAATCGAGCTCGGTGGCGAGCGTGTTACCAGGGAGATTGAGGACGCCATAGAGGAGCACGCTAGGAACGGGGTGGAGATTCGCAAGATTAGCATCGTGGGCTATTCTTTAGGTAGGTAGCTCGAAAAGCTTGTACTGGATAAACTCATAGCTCTGTCTAGTTCCGCGGGTAATGTGCCCCGACTGGACGGATGTAGTGAGCGTGTTTTGTGTGATAGGTTTGACGGGTGAGAATCGATGAGGCTAACAAGGTGAATTGTGTTCCAATTGTTTAGGTGGTCTTGTTGCTAGATATACCGTCGGCCTATTGTATTCCAAGGGTTATTTTGATAAGATTAGACCGGTGGTGAGTTCCCTCCTGTTACACTGCTCTTGGTATTCTGCTGTTGTGAGAGCAAAATTTTTTGACTCACGGACTACAGAACTTTTGCACATTTGTATCCCCCCATTTAGGGGTTAGGACCCCGCTGCTTGGTTGGCATAACCATATCTGGTACTTTCTTCCGGAAATCCCCATTTGCAGCTTAGTTTTACTTATCAGCTCTTGGCTAGGAACGTTATCGGTGCCCGCCTATTGTCTGCTTCTGGCCGGCAACTATTTGCTATAGATAATTTTCGGAATACAGGAAGGCCCTTGCTCTCTGTCCTGGCAGACAAGGATTCTGCGTTTTTCAAGGGACTCGGAAGGTTTCAGAATAGGGTCCTATACGCCAATGTTGTCAACGATCGTGCGACGTGTTATTACACGGCGGGTATCTCCCGGTTCGATCCGTACGTAGATATGTCGGGTATCTCGCTCAATTACATTCCTGGTTATTCCCCAATTGTCCTCGACCCTGACAACCCGATCTCGACAGCGACCGAAGGTGGGGATGAAAAACTTCCCGTTGCACATCAGATCAGTGGAACTACTCACGGCACGGCCATGCGATGGCCGATGGTGCTCATATATACGATTGTCATTCCAATTGGGATGGTAATATTCTTACTCAATTCTCTCATCCAAACGATGTCCAGCATGATAAGGATCAGGCTTCACTCTAGCGATAAGTTAGGTTACGACAGACTTCCACCCTTGGTTGAGGAAATGCAGGAAGCTGCCGAAGAGCTCATCGAGGACATTCACCACGAGATGATTCCGCAACATCTGACTGCTAATTCAGAGGAGAGTGCTGGCGAGAGACTTGTCAACGCGATCACTCCCCGGAAGACGGTCCGTATTCAGGAGGGTGTTAGAGATTCGGTATTGATTACTCTTACAAATGGAACTGTCCCACAGGAAGAGAGTGTGACTAGCGATTCCGGTCCACCGCCGCCAAAGAGCGCTCCAGCGCCCAAGTCAATTATGAAACATTTACCTCCGCCAACGCAAGAGAAACTTGAATTCCCTACACTCGCTTTATCACACCAACAATTCGAGATGATCAACAACATCGACGAGCTCAATTTCAGAAAGTATCCTGTCTTCATACATAATGACAGGCATTCCCACGCGGCGATTATCGTTAGAAAGCCATGGGCAAAAAGGTGGGATGAGGGGAGGGTTGTGGTGGCGCACTGGCTCGATAAGGCCTTTATTGTTTAACCTTCCGATGAGTATGAGTGACCCGGTGATTGGATCCGGGAGGTCATTTTATGACCTTGCTTTTGTGTTTCTTCCTTTCATCCCTGTTGTCAATGACCCTTGAGAAATTGTTTACAGCTCTGGCTAGAGTTCGGAGTTGTTGTGTATAAGACTGCTTGAGCGATGTTAGATACCGTGTTGCAGATGAAATTGAGGTTGATTATCAAATCATCGAGTGTCACTCGTGTGTTTCATGTTTACTGTTGAATATTATTTCTGATTCTTGCTTGACCGGAATATGAGAGATCCCGATACGTTCATTCCTGGCCTCTCCTGGACACTGCGGGCGTGTTCGCGTGCAGGCTCACCCTCGGGAAGGAAAAAATGGACCCAGAGGACCCCACCCTAATTCACGTTTTATCACTCGGTGATACAGCCCGATCTCTATTCGGAGGAAGAGTATCCGATCGCGGTGTTTGTGATATGTAAATACTCTAATAAGAAGCAAAACAGTGGCGGATAGTTCAAGTGATTGATTGATTGCGTATCCAATTACTCAATAGAGCACGATTAAGAAATCCTTACCACCCAGAAGACAAGGTATGGGCCTTATTTTTTCTCCCTGTTCATTGCTCTGTCACCTTCAAACCAGTTGGCCCAGCGGCGAGTAGGACAGGATAGTGGGCATTACAAACGAGTCAGCGTTCTTCCCTCATTTGGGTTAAGTGGGATATCTCCTCCGAGGGAGGAGGGGGTGTGCTCTTTACACTACCATGATCAGAATCGGGTTACTACCTATATGGGGCCTTTACGCCACAACTGTAATTACATTCACCACACCCAGTGTTGTCACATTTGCTGGGTTTTGGGTGGGGCTGCCAGCGCGGTCGGGGACCCAGGTCTAGTCAACTCCCTTCCCCCTGGCTTTTGGCAAACCTAAGCGTTCATAATCCATCACTCGACTGGTCAGCATGCAATGCACAGTGAGGCCCCCCCCCCCGCCATTTTTGTGACTGCTGGGTACGATAGCTGGGTTTTTATTATTATCTGTCTGCTCGGGTGTATCGGAAGGTATAGCGCTTGCTTTCGCATAGGTTTATATAGGATTAGTAGTAGTAGTTCTCCCATTTTTACTCTTACCCCCGAGCATGGTCCAGGGCCTTGGAGGTTCGATCCGATCAAACTGCGCACGCCGGCATAACCCGTGCTCCCCGCACGACGTACTGTATCTACCGATCAAATTTGCTAAGTCCGCCCAGGATGTGTCAGCTCCGCCTGAGTCAGGTACCCTATCACTCAAAATTTTGGCCCAAGCGGTGGATTGGGATTGGGTGGTGCGAATAGAGAAAAAATGGCCTCTGAGAGACGCCGCCGGGGGTTCGGATACCACTACATAACTAGATCGGAATCGGCACCCTCCCAGGAGGGGGGTGGGTTTGCTCAGCAGAGACGGTACTGCACTTGTAGTGACCAAGCCGGGATCTGTGGTCGTTCGGACCAAGATATCACAGAGTATGTGCACCTACCCCTCCCGAGGAGACCCATACCGCAGGGAATAAGAGGGAGGTATGTTTCGAGGGAATATCCTTTAAAAGTTTTTGTTGGCACAGTGTCCGCAACTTTTCATAGTTGCTTTTTTTTAACATGGGGCTGAATATGCTATGATACTTGTTGGTACTGTTCATCGCGATTTACGATAAGCATGATACGAGCACCCGTGCACTACCTTACTGTAGCTGCGGTGCATGAAAACAGAGGAAGAAACGCCCCGCAGGATGGTAATTGGGTGAGGGGATGTTTGCCCTAGAGGGTGGTGTCGCGTGCAAGCACCTTGGGGTCACTCGGGCTTTTATCCTCGCCCGGTGGTGGGAATGGGGGCAAAGGAAATGGAAGAAGAATATCGCCTACTAATGCTAACTCTTGAACTAGAGGTGGGGAAAGATGTGACTAAAGTATGGAGTTTTCTTTGTATTTGGGCCGGTCTTATCGAATCCTGTGCAGGACCTCCGGGAGGGGATGATAATCAAACCTCCGAATTCGGACTACAAGCGGAAGGGTAGGCCCAACAAATTTTGCTATCCAGGGAGAAAAAAAAACTGCGTCTTCCCCCCTCACCGGCTTGTTGTGGGGTCAATTGGGATTTCCCAATTTCCACTCTTCGGGCTTAAGTTACCTACAAGTATCATACTTCCTGGTCCAATTTGTTATACCAAAAAGAAACCGAAACCACTGAGTGACAGATGTGTTTTTTCTCTCTCCACCACAACTTTTTTCTCCCCTTTTTTTTTCACCCGCTCCTGTCATCATTACAATATTCCTTACTTAAACTTGTGCTGTGCCTTACGCCCAGCGATGTCCACTGTACTGCACATACGGTAATGCCGCTAGTGGGATAGAACCTCACCCAATGAAAACACAGTGGTGTGACACCATACCCAAGTTTTGTTTGCGGGCCGGGCATAAGCTTATGTTTCTGATTGGACAGGTGAGAATCCACCAGATACTCGAGTACATACTGGTACTGCGAGTCTAGGAGCAATTCTATTTGTGCGTGGGGGCGGGAATTTGTTTGCGTTCGATTAATTGGGCGATCTCCGGGTTGAAGTTTCACCAAGCTTGTGGGGTACCCGTGGAGTGCTTGCAGTGGAGTGGGCAGAAGAGAACCGTACTCGAGTACTGCATAGTGGGGTAGACTTGCTGGTGGTACAAGGTTGTTGATTTGTAAGCAAATAATTGATTCCGGAGTGGGGCTAAATATGGTAGCAATGGCATTTACTTTGTTTACGCTGCACTGTGCCTTGGGCGGGGGGTTTTTCAAGGGGATGAGTCTAGATGGGTGATTTCGGACTAGTTGCGGTATGTAAGGCTTATGGTAGACCTTGGTTCTAACTGCTGGCTTCGCTGTCCAACTCATACTGTCTCAGGCAGAGTTTGATGTTTCCATTCAAGCTAGACTTCATAGACAAAAATCGCCAAACACACACCGCCGACCCAGAACAAAAATCATGTAACGACTTCTCTAGCACCTCTTGAGAAAGAGGACCCACCAGGCCGCAGTATCGATATATTGAGAAGCCATGAAGAATATCCGAGCCCTCGTAGAGATGCGAACCACACTCTGTCACTTCCGCGAACTGGGTAACTCACTGCCTTCGACGGAGGTGGGGTAGGGTGCCCTGACTAGAAATTCTGGTCAGATGCCTCCACACTCCTGACACGTACGGCATCCTTTCTGGCACTTGCGCGCGGGATTGCTCTGCCGCAGGTAACTCTATGATCGACATCCCGATCACCCTTACAACAAGTAACCCTCACTACTGCAACCACTGCCCACCCAACACTCCCCGTCGTTGTAACCCCCCACCGCCGTCCCCGTCAGCAAAAGCCCTGCTATTACCCCCGCCTTTCCTCCCACCTTCCCCTTCTTCCCCTCTCCAACTAACCCACAAACCCCCACCAACTTTCCAAAGGCAAAGCCATCTGATGCACTTTCCACGCCCAGCACAGGACAAGAACAGAGATGATCGGGAGAATGACAACCCTCTAACAAACACCCCGCTGTGAACCGCATGCGGACCATCCACCCAAGTCTTGAACTGAATCAACTTCATCATATGCATGTCCTACGAACTCCAGAGCCCGCCCCGCTCTAGCCCAAGGAGTCGCAAAAACGCTCTCCTCCGGGCCACGAACCTAGCCCTCCGGTTCCATGCAAGACCTACACTACGTCACACTCTATCCGTCACACTCTATCGCTCTATCGCTCGGCAAAAACGTCCGAGCGCTACCGTATATCGCCGAAATTCGGTCGTGCCAGCCTGTGCCTTACGGGATTGCCGTAGCCCGGGGCGGGCCTGGTGACCAGTATCGACAGCCAGGTTCGCAACGCCATGACTTGCATGGCGCATGCCTCCCTAGAACTACAGACTTGGAACTGGATCCCGGCGCCCAGACCGCCAGGGTCCTGACTAGACAAACGGTAGAGCTTGAGAGGTGTCCGGTACGGACAACCATGTAGTCGTCGGTCCGCGCAACCACTCCGGACAGGAATGGGGGCCCCGTAGATGTCTCGGATTTTCGAATACACCGGTTCCATATCGGTTACGGGCAGAGATTTCAGGGCCTTACACGCCATCCGTGGGAGTTACAGCTAGCTAAGGGAGTGCGGGGGACTACTATCACCCCTTTAGGCGGCAGTTTCCCCAAAGGACGAAGGCACTCGCCCTATGGCTTGAGACACTATCCCCGGGGCTCCGGGAACTATAGCCTCCCGGTGCCCGCTGGGTGGGCTGGGAGCCCGGGGTCATTGGGAGCCGGGGAAGAGTATCATACAGGGATTCCTTCTCTCAACTGAGGGGGAATCGGAAGCCCAGATCCTGGAAGGGGAGGGGAGGGGAGGCCTTTATCCTCCTAATGATTCGGCTATTGGTTTTAGGGCTTGAGCTTAGGGTGAATTGGATTCTTCCGTACCCAGCCCTACTAGCCATTTGGGGATGGCTGGCCACCAGTAACGGAGGCTTCGAGGTCCGGGGCCTGCAGGAGATATGGGGAGAGGGTTAGGTATGCTGTGGATACTAGAGATAGCACGACCTTGAACCTCTACCATTAATACTGCTTCCTTTTTTAGTTGGTGGGATTTGGATAGATTTTGTTGATGCGATATCTAGGGCGTAAACGAAGCCCCATTCAAGGGCTCCTAGCGTGGTGAAAGCTCCTCTGTGGGGAATCCCTAAAAGGTGATGTAGAGGACTCCCATGCGTAACGGCAGCAGTAGCGCAAAGAACATTCAACACCGTGGTCTCAAGTTTCCGGCCTATAAGCGGGATTTGCTACCCACCGGCCGTCTGGTACGGTCGCTGGTTCCCGGGGATTACATGGTATACACTACTATCTGCCCCCCAGTTTGGAGAAAATATCTTAGGTCCAAGCCTGGATGGGACTGCATGCAAATCGACTGCAGTACTGTGGAAAAAAACAACATCAGATACGAAACACGAATAACGAATACACTGCCAAGCTAGAGTGCTCGAGTATAATCCTAATTACATACCCTCCCCCCCCCCCAGAAAAAACCCCCATTCTGAGCTGCTGTAACAAGGCATTTACTTTGCCAACACAAAGCGGTGATCCCCTACAGGCCTAGATATATGCCCCACGGAGACAAACACCGCCCCTACGACCAAATCTAGTATCAAACCATCAAAATAACTTCCGCCACGGCGATAACTTAGGCTACAAAACTATGCCTTCACAATAATAAGAGAACGAAAAGTTTGGAACACGAGTGACCTCTAGTAACAGAAGCACAGACATGAAATTCCGATATACCAGTGACATCCAACTTGAAAGCCGGACGCAATACCCTAGACTTGATCGCCATAAGTGATGAATTAATACTTCATCATAATACTCTGTCATACACTAACCAATGCACAGCAACATGACGACCTTCAACCAGACGCCCCCAATCAATCGCCCCCCAAGTCCCGCCCTGCCTACAATTAAACCTACCTTTTTTCATCTCTGGTAAGTATCCCAGCCACGGTTGTTCCTTTGCACACGAAGCAGTCCTGCTTCTAGATATCAGCCATCAGTGATTATAATTTCAACTGCCTCGGGGATGTACCGGCACCACAGAGTATTCAATATTTAATATAATATTGTTGTCCTTGAGTTGAAGAGATATCTAGATACACCTGCTGACAAGGCAAGTATTTCTTCCCATGGAAATATCCTATGTATAAAAAATTTAGCTAGCGTGGTGGTGGTTCAGAGTTCAGGAACGAATTAACCCTGTGCAGTTAGCAGCGGTCCAGGCGTTCAATTTCGCCCGCCGTCTGAATTATTATTGAACTCATAGTATAGAGTAGTGCAGCAAGAAAACTTGCCCTATGGGAACTGGGAGACTGAAGACCTTAGCTCCCCAGGATAAATCTGTAGTCCAAATCAATGCTGCTAAGGTGTGATGGCAGAATCCAACTCTAGACCACACATCTAGAGGTGGGTACGCGATAGGTAGGGCAGCAGAAGAGGAATGGGAGAATGGAACATGGGAAATGATTGGTTTGCCCCCTTTGATTTGGGAAAGCATCTGCTAGTTCTGGGCACTACACAGACTTTCTAAAAGTTCGGTAACCCTTATTAACCACTACTCTAGCTAAGCATTCCCCCGGATATTACCTAGGAAGAAAGAAACATCTATCGACCCGGAGGGTGTGATTTTGGTTGTTGGGTTGGCTTCAATGGGGAAATTGTGCCTGGAGTCACCTCGGGAGGTGGGCGTCGGCCGGCTTTCAATGAGCTGCCTCCACTTAGAGTTTTTCTACATCTCCACAGTGAAGGCTGCTGCTTGATGTAGCCGTAAGTCAAACTGCTAACCAAAACAATCTCGGCATACTTGCAACTACGATATCGACAGCTATAGCAGTGCACTCATGCCCCGATGTTGGTATGACCAGGAAGGCTAAAACCTACACCCTCCTACCTCCCTACGCACCCCGTACACACAGTCCTACAATAAGGCCTAACCACAGCGCCCCAACATCAACCTGCGGATACATATTATTACAAGTATTCACACAACAAAGATAGCCCAGTGAATCACCAACCCTTTATGGGAATCTCCACCTCGCACTATAATTCGCCCTGCCGAACCTTTAATAAAAACCCCCAAAATATCTACAGTACTTACATTCCAACAAACCCCGACCCGCCTGCGACCCAGACACGAGAAAAAAAAGACGAAAACTAGGAGTAGAGAAGAAAACGGAAATCCAAGTAACATGACCAACTCCTTTAGATAATCCCACCCATCAGAAAGGCAAGACAAGCCCTACCCTTATTCCTGCACAATTATGTCCTTCTTCAAGCACCTACTGTACATCCCGTCGGAAGCAACGCAACCAATTCGGCAGACAGTCTCACCCTCCGTTCCTTCATTGTAGACTCAGCCGGCTATACATAAGCTCACCTCCCCCCCCCCCGGGACAGCCATGGGAAAGCCCGCCGCCAGGTATTTGGGAGCTTTGCCCCCATCATCCAATAGAAATACCCATTCGAGATATAGTCTTCCCCATTCCAGGAACCTCACACAGGCGCCATCAGTAATTACTGCTCAATCGTCATTTATTCATTAGTACAAGGCATGGTGAAACCCGAATCGGTAGTCCGGACTTGGGCAGTTTGAATGCCGGAGCCCCAAACGATAGAGCTCACTGCGACCTGCGATGGATTCTCACCAGTCTGTAGAGACAGCCAGCAGACTGGTTATTTCGCGGACTGATAGGCCAATTGCGAGAGTCCCTCTGGTCATCTGGGAAAATTTAGTTTGCATGCAAGGTAGAGGGGCTAGTGGGAGGGCTAGTGTTGCTTATATGGAAGTATCGACTTTTGGTCGTGCGGGGTGGGCTTACCATTCCCATTCTATGTGGCCTACAGTATGCACATTTCTCTCGGCGCAGATATAGTATCAAGCAGGCATGTGCGGGAGACCAGGGGTGTGCTTTCCCCGTGTTTGGGGTATCCTATTGTGTGTAGACCTATTGGGGAGACCGAGGGTTTTTGACCAGTTACCTGTTTTGTCTAACTTATCTATATCATACTTATTATATTGGGGTCCCAAAGTAGACTTCTGGGAGGTTATAATGCTACCATACGTTAGCATAGGCTATAGCCTATCAAAGGGATATAGAACCTATCCTTCTCAGTAAGGATGCTATATTCCACAGGAAGACCAGCACTATCGATTATGTACCCCACCTAAACGCCATGCAACTCTCACCTTAAGCCCCCATACGCCCAATATATCCATGAAAATTGGGCCTATTCACCAACCCCTATCTCTAGAAGTATTGAAAAGTACCGTATCCAGGAAAAAACATTTCGTGAGCAGTGTCAGCCCGAGCGAGTGACCAGCGATGATCAAAAACCCACCCACCCCAGAAAACACATCAGTAGACCCCCCGTGAGTGAAAGGAGCACCCAAATCACCACCACCCCTATAGACCAGCATATTCTCAGCTCACAAACGATATACCATATCCAGGATCGGGCAAAAAAAAACATCCCCCCAATCACTTTTGCCGCCGGGTAATTACAAGCACAATACCCAGAATTAAGATTATTCCCAAGCATCTCACAAATCGATGCACATAACAAACTAATATTCCCCCCCCCCCCCCCCCTCCCCGCTGCCAACAGATCCAGCAGAAGAATCCCATCCCTGTACTAGATCCATGGAAGATCCTTCATATCACACTCCTGGCACCAGAACGCACACGGATCGATCTTAACCACTCGGGAAGGGGTAGTCTCATCCTCACTCAACGACAATTGAAGGGCGAACCGATCTTACAGTACAATATAGTATCCTTGACTTTTCCTGTGACCATGACATCACTGGACTCCCATCTGGAACTCAGAGACACATCCCGGTAACTTCTACTCGCAGTACCCATACAAACATACCTCCTTCTCCTGCTCCTTCTCGTCTGCCCTATCAGCTAATGCAATGAAAAAATACTCCCCACTTCTCCACGCCCGAGACATCCTATAGTCGTGAGTTTCAATGAGCATTAGCACAATATAAGCAAAAAAACGGTAATACCCCAAGACCCGTCACAAGTATAGTACTACTCTCCCACCACCCTCCCTCCCACACAACCGATCAACCTCACAACTCTCCAACGCTACAAGCCAAGTATGTACTGTACACGCAACGGCTATGCACCCCACCGCCCGAAGCCACCACCACCCATGTCGACCGGGGGGGGCGC
>Ga0307517_10000067_pt1 | contig 140640 bp, 126 predicted proteins | sample 23_EM_MG_FD_194515 | JGI IMG/M metagenome (GOLD analysis project Ga0307517, IMG submission 194515) | Populus trichocarpa ectomycorrhiza microbial communities from riparian zone in the Pacific Northwest, United States - 23_EM | ecosystem: Host-associated > Plants > Roots > Unclassified... | reverse complement strand
TTAAAATGGGAACTTTTTTTCCATATTTTTGGACCTATATAGCGAAGCCCTAACATTCAAAGTAGCTTAGCCACGTAACACTTTTTTTTCAGCCTCGTGCAGGTCTTGATCCGCACGAACCATACCATAGCGGAAAGTGGTGGGTGCACTGTGGCGGTGCGTTTTTAGAAGAATGGAGCTCAGCAAGGGCCGCACCGCCACAGATTACTCATCTCTTTTCGTTACCTCCTTCCGGCCCGTGCACGAAAGGCTGTCGAAATCCTGGAGCGGTAGCTAGAGCAAACACCGTTCTCTGAGTTGCCGTGAAGGCCCTCGAGCCAATCAGGGGAAGTTTGACAATCTTTTTTCTTTCATAAACCCTTTCCCATTCCGCGGATCACTACCGTATCTACTCGTAGATCGTTTCAGCACTCACCTCCCAAAGCCTGCCAGTGTCATAGGTGCATGGGTTAGGGTTCATTCTACGGCTGGCTTGGCAATGTGGTCGGGGGTTGTTACGGGCCGGAACCAGTATTTGCGGGACGAGGGAGTATAGTAGGTGGAGTGCTGTAAGTATTGTCAAGCTGGGTACTGTGGAGGTCTAGTTCAATGGGTTGGTGAGCCCAAGCACAGAATTTGTGCTAATTTTCTAGCCAGAGAACTTGGTGAGTGTTGGATTGCAGTACAGCTTTCGTACTCCCGTAGTAAGTACAGTTTAAGGTATAGTACAGTATCTTGCTTTTAAAATGCTTTTACGAGGCGATTCCGAGGAGAGGACACCACCGTCGCCCTATCATATACTTTATTATAGTAGTGTATAGCGCAAGATTCATTGGTTCAAGTGCCTCACGTTCAAGCCTCACAAGTAACGACCACCACCACAGGAATGTACTAGTCCAATCATTTCCATGCCAAGAAAATATATCTGCTCCTCGCGTTTGATTAAGGGAGGGCAATAAATTAAAATTAAAATAAAAACTTACTGTGCTGGAAGGGGGATGTTTTCCTGCTGTGCCGACTAAAATTAAAGAAAAAAACTCGCTTCCTGTATACTAGCTATATACCTAATAATATTTATCAGAGCGGGGGGAGGGGGGGCATTTTTTCCATTCTCTGGGCTGGTTCTGATATACTTGGATAGCTATCTGAGGTTGCAGGACTGTATCATCACTATCTCAATGAGACATCTGACCATCTGATAAATCATAGGTCATCCGATTAGGTTATTAAAATTTCACGATTGGACTGCGTTCACTAAGACCCATATAAGTTACGCATCGTCGCCTCCCTCCCTCACACTTCTTATACACCCCCTTACCATTCAGCCTTTATCCACCCTCCCGGAATTACTACAACTCAATCTACCGCACAAAGTTCCTCAAGAATCAATCCCTACAGTCCTCGAATCGGTGAAAAAATACAAAATGTCTCAACCCAAGCACAGTACAGATTTTCAAATCGTCCTCTACCCCCTGTTGGAACCTGCAGCACTCCAGTTCCGGGCGTCCATCTTATAAGACTGGATTCACAAATATTTGTAGCGCAAACTACACCCCAACACCTAACCACCTATTCACTCGCCTCGGACCCGAATACTAGAGTGTACAAACCAAGCTCTGTTAATAGTCCTCCCCTGCTCTTTCCATCAACATTTCTTCCTTCCGCAACCTCGACCACCTTTCGTTCCCAACTCATACCACAGCACTGATCCAGATCCCGGGTCATATTCCTTCCTCCACCGCCTTGCATATCAAACAGGATTTGCAATGACTGACGACTCCTCGGACTGTAGGAAGTGAAGCAAGTGGGATGAACATCATAGAAGCACTTCTCATGGCCGAGATCGTGTTAGGGACTACAGCGATCGGGAGTCTGAGAGATGGAAACCAGTTAGCCTTCGCGCCGCCTCCCGCTGGGATGACTGTCGCTCTCGCTCTCCCAATCCTCATCATCAATTCTCCTCCTGTCGAGACGATCGCTGGAGAAGCAAGAGTCGCCCGACAGAGAGCCCACCTGTCGAACCAGCAAAAGAGCTGAAGCCCGACCCAGCGCCCACACCAGGTAAGACCATTGTCCACTCTGTACCACCAGACCCTTCTCTTATTTTGCTAACTGACATCGAGTAGGTGCTGCAGCTGCCCCTATCAATGTCCGGATCGAAGCGAAGCGCGGTATACCACAAGTAGATGTACCGCCTATCCATTCTGTGAGCAAATTCCTTCAATAGCTAGGGTTTGTGTTTGCTAGTTTTAATAGAGCACCGGAAAATCTTCTACCCTCAGGCTGTCTAGCACAACAACATGCAATAGTGACATGTAACTCGCAGATGGCGACTACATCAAAGACATAGAAGTTAACGACCTTCGCAATCGATACACACTGACAAAAAGCGCCACTCAGAAAATTGCAAACACCGATCCCTTCCACGGTTGCGAGCTTTATTAACTACTCCCTTCTCTTTGTATTTTGCACGTGCACAGGGCGAGCCTTTACACTTATGCACAGCTCAAGTTCTAACGAGGAGCCATTTAAGCTGAAATATGATGTCATCATCATGCACGACAGAACCCAATGGCAGTTGGAGTGAAGGCAGCAGTTGGTCCGCGAGGATTGCTCCTTTCTCTTCTTTCCTTCGTTTAGATTTTCTTCTCCAACCTTCGCATTTATTGCAACTTTTCCCGCTGGACGGAACCCTGCCAACACCATGAAACCTACCCCCAACTCATTAAACACAAACACAAAGACTGCAAGGTAACGACTTAGTTATCGGCAGAGAATATAGTACCTCATAGGCCAAAAAGAGGTATTTTCAACAGAGCTCACGTGGATGGGAGACCCCCAAGGAGCCTATTGATCCCATGCGGTTACAATTGACGAGCAACTTGACCTCTCGAGACCCTGCCTGAGAGATGTGGTACAAATTGAGGACCCATATAGCTATTCTGGCATAGCCTCGCGATCGGATATGGCGTCTTTGAACCGGGCGTTCTTTCGATCTAGGGTCTTACAGATGATGTCTGCGCGTTCCAGGCCCGATGCATCCTTACTGCCTTCCACCATGGAGAACCCAGAAGGTGCAGATCCTGGTGTAGTAGATCTCGAGGTAACAAAAGTCGGTACATTGTGGAGAAAGGAAATGAAAAAGAAGACCAGAAGCCCGTAGCACGAATGGGGTGCTATTCCCACTGGGTGGCAGCTCTACTTTTTCAGGAATTTGAGTTGGATTAAGAATCTTATGCAGCAGTTCGAGTCCCACCACAAGTACAATCCTGGAACTTTAGTCACTTTCAAGCCCCCATTGGCGCAGTTCAAGCTCGATGCACGGATATTGACAGACGACGCGGTTGCTTTGTTGGATAAAAGCTACAAGAAACATAAGAATGCCCCCGCATTCGTGCAGCATGGAGGTATGCAGGAATACTTTATCGCAGATTCAGAACTGGAAATGAACGATTGGCTTGCCAAATTAAATTATGCGGCTACCTTTTGCTCAGCTGGTGTTAGGATGCGGGGTGTCGTTGGGGGGGATTATGAGGGACAGAGGGCGAGGGGTATTCGAAGGATGGATAGCATTACTGGATCTCCGGGCTCGCATTTGGTTCAAGCTCCTTCCGGAGAAGTTAATATCCTGAGGGGTGGTATAGATACTCAGCTCGCAGGGAAGTGATTGAATACAAGATATCTGACTCGGAAGATTAGCTAGCCGGTTGCAATCGACGGCTGCAGATCCATCTCCGGAATGCAAAGCATCCGACTATATTGACACCGATTCAGCCAAAAGTAAAAGAGCACGCTGGGATGGCCGCAGGCGCCCAGAAAAGTTACAGTGGATATGGATGGAGATGTGGAAGCTGAGATGTCATCGGGATATCTTGGCGATGGACTCTGATGAGGAGCGTAACAAAGACTGTAAGGTAACGACTAAGTTATCAGCTTGCGGTAACGGATCGCGCCTCTGCTCGGACAACTGAAGATACTTTAAAGTTCTTCAACGTCACTGAGCGCACTGTTCTTGATGGCCAGCGAGTGGAAACTGCACTCCGGAGGGAGATATGGGAGGAATTGTAAGACGGCTCCGGCTAACGGGTTTGAACTTGGGCTAACCTTACCTGTGGATCAGCGCTCCCCGAAGAACCTCCGACCCGAAAAGCCTCCGACCCCATTATGGCAGCCTGTCTTGAAGCAATTCAAGGATCAGTTGGTGATAAGATTATTGGCCTCTGTGGCGGTGTCATTTGTATTAGCTTTTCTGGAGGAGGGCGCCGGCCCGACACCTTCTGTCGACCTTGCTGTTGTGAGTAATGCTATTTGCATATTCCCGGCTGGAGCTTTGGGTAAATGTGCTGATGTTTGGTCAAGATCCTTAATATCTTGATTCTTAATGCGGCTGTGGGTGTTTCCCAAGAAAGTAGTGCCGAAAAGGCAATTGCTGCCCTTCAGGAATATTCCGCCAATGAAGCAAAAGTTACTCAGAATGGTCATGGTTCCCGGATTCGTGCTGAAGAACTTGTCCCCGGCGATATTGTCGACGTAGAAGTCGGTGATCAGATACCCGCTGACCGCCGTGCGATTACCATCATGAGCAACACCTTCTGTGTCGACCAAGCGACCCTCACTGGCGAGAGCAAGAATGTTGGCAATAATACATGCCCTGTCAAGGACTCTATGGCTGTCAAGCAGGATCAGACCAATATGGTCTTCTCCCGAACGGCGGTTACGGTGGGTCGTGCCAAGGCTGTTCTGATTCTTACGGGTAACTCGACCGCTATCAGTGATATACACACTAGCATGATTTCACAAATATCAGAACCTACGCCATTGAAGCAAAAGCTGAACGAGTTTGGAGGTGTTCTAGCACAGGTTATCTCGGTAATTTGTGTAATTGTCGGGCTTATTAACATTGGAAACTTGAGCGATGAATCTCACAGTGGTTGGCTGAAAGGTGGTATCTACTACTTGAAGGTAATAATCATCGAGTCGCTGGATAAACCAGGCGAAAGGCTAACAGACTTTGTCAGATCGCCGTTCCACCCCGAGTTGCTACCATTCCGGAAGGTCTCGCCCTGGTTATCACAAGCTGTTTCGCCCTCGGGACTCGTACGATGGCTACAAAGAACGCTGTTGTGAGGAGTCTGCCTTCAGTCGAGACTCTCGGAAGCTGCAGTGTTAGTTGCTCTGATAAGACTGGAACCTGGACAACCAGATGAGCATATCTAGGGCTTTTGTCGAGAACAAAGCTACAGTATTACCCATAATATGTAGGAGGGGAAAGCAAAATGAAAAGATGAAAAGAGATTGAAATTTATTTATTTATTGGAGAAAAGGATATCAGAATTATCACTCGAGTGGAAACAGCCATAGTGGTGAATCGGGATTTCGGTGGGGTGGTAAAGTGTGCGCGCACTCGGAATGCGCGACAGAGTTGTATCTTATGGTGTGATACGAGGAAGAAGTGCAGGGTGAGAGAACACGACGATTTTGGGAAATGATGGGGAGACTACTTTTGTTTTCTTTTTCGAGCATACGGCGGTGTGGGAGAGGAAGGGTTCCTTCTCCCTTCGTTAGGTTTCTTCTACTCTGCTCGACATCTCGTCCACTTTTGTTGTTTCCTACAAAGGTAGCCTGGATCCAGGTGGAGGGGTTTATGGAAATTTCCTGGCGTTGGAACTGAGGGCTAGGCTCGCTTTCCTCCATGTTGGGCATTGTATAGGAGACATTCTATCGCAATTAGATCTCAGGTATAGAGTGAGTGGCTGTTCCGTGCTGTACATGTATGAAGACGAGCGCAGTCATTCCTTTCGATGGTAGTTAGTACTTGGCAAATGGCGCTCTCAGAAGACGGGGGTTTACACCTTATGGATGACTGGGAGCACTGGAATTGTGAGCGTCGGTGTACAGTTTTTTCAGTTGGTTTACTTCATTGTTTTGTTAAATGGAGGATTGAAACAATATAAAAAAATTGGAGAAGGGATAAAATGATCTGGGGCCTCTGATGCCTTAAGCACCTGGAAGAATCAAAGGAAGATGTAAGGAAAGTAAGGAGGGGAGTGAAGAAGAGACCCCGCATCTCGGGCCATTTGGCAGCTGAAAAGACCCGGAACTCCCAGTTCCAAGAGACGGCGAGGTTCATGAGAGCCAAGACGGTATCATCCACCTGGTGAAGTAGCGTAACGACCAGGTGAAGAGACAGCAGTAACAATACTTAAGCCTATGATCCTATCACAAAATCTCCCCAGACCCACATTCAAAAGCGCCATAGACTGGTGAACTCCCAGGCAGCACAGCTCATAGAGTTCCAAGCCCGCAGCGACTTTTCTACCTTCGCGTGCCCCTCCCCAGCGGAAAACCAGAGGAGCCAGAGGCGAGAATTGGGCTGGCCCACCGGGAGGAACATCCCCCCTCCAATAGCAGCCTCACCATTCCCATCTCCCCATCCATAGCGGCAAACCAAAGTGGTGTTTGGCCGTTTTTATCTAGAATTTCGGAGTTGAAATCCCACAGCCCCAGTAGCAGCTCCATTGCCTCCCGATGCCCATTGTCTGCAGCGAGCCCGAGTGATGCCGAACCAAAGCCTCCTCAGGATATCAGCTACGACGCCATATTTCAATCACAGTAGTAGCTCCTCCACTCACCGCTCTCCTGTTCCCGTACGAGAGTAGCGTTGGACCGCCACACATCCCTTAGTGTCTCCCGGATTATGAAGACCTCCTGCCCCTCGTCCCATCACATTACCCATCCCACGAGAGTACAACCCGAAGATACTGTGTGTCCACCCCATCCATTCAGATCGATCTCTCGCCGCTCTCATAGCAGTTTCTGTTAAAACACAGCCATAAGTTACTCCCGAAACCTCTTTTTTCCTTCGCATATATATTATGAAATTTCACTTCAGGATAGGACAGTCCACTTCCTATTCTTCCAAGCCCGCCCAAAATCTTTATCCATACAATGCCGGAGGGGATTTCCTATAGTTTCAAGCTAGCTCTGTAGCGGAAACTTGAAAATATTGCGTCCTTTCAACGCCCTGGTTCTATCGACATAGACAATTAATTGGAGGGGGAGGGGGAGGGGGGGGGTATTTTATCGCCAAATTCGCCATTTTTGGGGAGGCTATGCCCCACATCACTGGCCCGGCGGGTTTGAACATCCCTATGGTAGTAGATGCGGGGCTCGAGTAGCGATGGATGGCTGTTTTGGGGTACAATGCCATATTAAAAGGGCGCGGTGGTATTTGAGACGGCTGGTGTGGTCGTTGCTATGCTCATTTTCGCGATTTGGGATGGTGCAGAGGATCAAGTTGGCGGCCTGATGGGAGCTATCGGAGATGAACAGCGGCGGGCCTCACTTGCGGGTAGCCCGGCCAATCAGTACAGAGTTAGTGCAGCTGATAACTACAGCCACTGTACTAGTACCACGCCACTAGGGGAGGAGACACAACACACTACTGCATACCCATCATAACTAGAGTTCAAAAATAGAGGGAAGCGTATACTAATGCAACAATAGTCCGGGGTGATTCCTAAGACATCCTATTGCACTAGTAACAATACATTGCGAGACCTCAGTGGATGGAGGGAATTTCTGGAAGAATAACAAGCTGCGGTGTCTGGGATTTTAAATCGAAACATTAGTGCCACAAGATCTGTAGTGTCGTGCATGGCATGCTAATACCAAGCACTGTTCAATCCACTCTGTCCCACCACCAAACAGCATCGTTATCGTCAACATCAAACTTACTGACATTACCTAGTTAGATATCTGCGAGACAAAAAAAGAGTAGGTATCTTGGAGAGACAGAAAGATAGAAGCCTGATACGCCTATAGTACAATATTACACACCCCGCTCATTACTCATCCTCCATAACCATCTCCTTGATCTCCTCCTTCACTAGTCCTCCATTTTCTCCACCTTCCGCCGCCACACCCGGTGCAGCCGTTGCATCGTCTACTCCAGGCACTTTAGTAAAGAGCAGTCCAACCTCATCCGCGATGTCATAAGTGACGTCCTCGGCAATCTGCTCGTTATAGCGCTCGCATAAAGGCCTCATCCCAGAAATATCTCCGTCGGGTGGAGCCAACCATTCCGGACCGAAGTTTGTCTCAACAATAGCACCTCTAAACACGCTAACAGCGGGGTAATAGCCTAACGTTCCGTCGTCGAGTTCTCGCCCACCTGCGGTAGCTAAAGGCCTCGAGGCGGGGGGCAGGAAGGCAAAGAGGTCTTCCCACGGTGTTCCGACATATCTACCGTTCTTGTAAACTTTGATGTATGAATCCGGAAGTGTTTTTGGCGGCGTACAGGGTTTAGCGCCCGGGCTTGGGTTCATCAATTCCTCCATGTCCTTCGTGGGCTGGTAATCGAATTGCTCGAACCACAGCTGGTTCTTGAATCGGATGGGGATACGATCACGTATCAAATCTCTAGCTTTGACCACTGGATCCTCTGTGAGACCTCTCTGCACATCCAGGCTTGGCAAACAGATTCGCAATCCGATAACATCTTCCTCCTCAAAATTCTCCTCCAGGAAATCCTTCGGACGAGACATGTGAACCTTCTGCCCCGATAAATCTCTGATCCCATACGAGTAACCATCAAATCCAACCGGCGCATCTAACGGAGCTTCACGCCGGGCCCACCCAACACGAGCATGGCCACCGGACGGGATCCCGCGGACTATTTTACACTCGTAGTACCAGTCCCCCTCCCTAACACCAATGTTTGCGCGTGCCATTCTCCATCCCTTAGCAGTTGTGATAGCGTTACCGTTGCGATTTACGTGGACTGCTGCGTTCATGTCCTCAAAGTTCATCCGTGGAATGTACGGAGCATATTCTGTGTTTCTATAAGAGACAGTAGGGAGCATACGACTTGCTTCGCAAGGCGTGTAACGGAAACCCCGTCGGTTCATAGGACTATTAATGTTAGCGCAGAGGTTGGTGGAAAAACGGGTAGCGGGCGGGGCAATTCACTGATCATTCACCGAAAAGTACTCATTCTCCAACTCCGGTATCGGGCAGGGAGCCATCGGCGGTGCGCGGTGGGGGTGATAATCTTGCTCTTGCGGGGGCGGTAAACGGAAGCGCATCAAAGCTGGCCAGTCGTCGCCAGGAGTATGCTTGCCCGAGCCGGTACCGATAGGCGAGGGGACGTTCGAAGACTCCTTCTTCTTCCAAGACTCCTTCTTCTCACGAGGCTCGCGGGGGTTTCCCTTCTCTTTGTGCTTCATCGGACGCGGTTGTTCTGCAAAGTCAATGTCTATCGAGCGTTTTGGGGGAATTGTTGGTGAGGGAGGAGAGGAGGTTGCGTCAGGCATTACTATGTCGGCCATTGTGGGCGATGACGAATGCTGTGGTGATTTTGGGCTAAGGGCTTTGAAAGAATGAGGGTGGGGGAGACGGACTGGAGGTGTGATAAGTTCAGTCGCGAATTCACGGGATTCAGATGATATCGTTGCTTTCCGCCAAGACAATCTCTATAAGGTTACACAGCAGGGGGCAATCCCGCGGATCACTACTTGATTTAGCCCTTTGGCAGCAATTTTCGAGTGAGAAGGTGTGAGAGGAACTGGTTGTTAAGGGCATTGCCCATAAGTTCGGGGAGTGATATATTAGGTATGATACCCATAATAATATCTCCAACTGCCCCAGAAGGGATATTTTCATAAATCTTTCTGCTAACCCCTAACTCATCTAAAGTCTTTCATAACACGAGGAAACAACCGCTGAAAACGTACCAAATTTACCACAGGTATCCCCTATCATACCCTTTATTCATTCTTATATCATCACTTTCTGTCAAACCTATGCACCCATCACCCGCCGATCAGGAACCTCTCCTGCCCTAGGCTGGTCTAGTCGGGCAACCACACCCACTCGTAATAGGGACTGAACAGTCTAATGGCACATCAACTAGGCTTTCTTATCTCTCAGTCCCTCTTTGAGCGTAATCTTTTAATAGCATACACAAGAGAAGAGAAATCGGAGGCATTGATCACGGATTACTAACGACAAAACGCTTCGTGGCCAAGGGATTAATCACAGTAGAAGAGCTGAGCTAGTGATGAAAACGGGTATCAGGTTCAACTATGGGTGAGGCAGGGTTTAGGAGGGGCCGAGCGTCACAGATAGCGGGCTGAAAGGCCTCAGATGCCGGTGGTCCCTCGTGTATTATGATACAGAAAAAAGTATTTTTATCTATACAAGAAACATTTATGGCTTATGGTAGCCCCATTCAGGGAATTCTGCACAACTTACAGGGCTAGCTCTCGATACTGTATGATAAAAACTCACCCCCCGATAAAGCTACCCGAGTGATATTGTGTGAATAAACAAAGCAAACCCTGCTAAAAAGCTGTTCTAGCTTAAATATTTCCAAAAAAGAAAAGAAAGAACAAAAGAAAGATTAATAACCGTCACTCCCAACAAAGGAAACATCTAGCAGTCACTATAGTTAGTCGTAAGCAACCCAAACAAAGACCCAGTAGAGACAAAGGCAAGGCAAAGCAAAGAAAATGCTGCCTTCGTCACAACCCTTATCTCCTCCACCACCCGCCATCAGCTAGCATACCTACAGCCTATGCCCATCCATGTAAAGTTCAACCTCCTCCTCCTCATCAACAGCTTCATGTTCCCCATCCACCTCGCTCCCCACCTCAGACCCCTCATCCCCACCAACCCCTTCCTCCTCCCCCTCCCCCTCCACCCTCCTTCCCGCACCGACTACACGCTCGACAAAAGCAACCTGGCTCCGAAAAAACTCATGCCGACAAAGCGGACACCGCACAACATTGGTGCAATACCCTTCATATTCTACAAAACACGGCCCGCAAAGACCATGCTGTGCACTCGGAATACTACAAGGAAACTCCCTCGTAACCCGGTTCTCATAGCAAATTGGGCAAGTTGTCGAATCTTTTGCTGTAGGGCTCCTGGGTACGCTAGGGGATACTGGTAGGACATGGTGAGGGGGTGTGGAGGAGGTGGAGAAGGTGGAGGCTGAGGTGGAGGTAGAGGGAAGGCGGGAGTACTGTGCTAGGGCGAGCGTTGCCCAGTTCTCGAGTTCTTGGGATTGTGTGAGGGCCCTGGTGTACCGGATCGCTGGTGTAAGCGGGGCGAAAATGGAGGGCACTTCCCTTGGCGATGAAGTAGGAAAGGCAAATGGTGCAAGGGCGGTATCAACCCAAGTTGGCGGGAACAGAGCACCAAGGCCAGTAATCTGATTAGATGGGTGTAGGGGATTCTCTTGTGTAAAATCTGCATCTCTAGCTTCTCCTTCGACCTGTTCAGCCAAAGTATCCCACTCTAATGGGGTCCCAAGGTCCCAGTCTGTCAACCCACCACTGCTCGCCGAAGACCCACTGGAAGTGGACGAAGAAACATCACTCCAGGACGACGGCACAGCAGAATCCTGTGTAAGATCGTGCTCAGGGCGGTAATCTATCTCATTCTCCTCTTCCTCCTCCTCTCCTCCCTCTCCCTCGGTATTAGCACTCCCAACACTGACCCCCCCACCTACTGCCACATAGCTGTACTCGCCATCCTGCCCCCCATGTGCCTCAGTCCCAATCTCCTCCCAAAAGCTCCTGATCGCGTCAGTCTCGCCCTGGGCTATATCCCCCAACGTCCGCTGAGTACCCGCTCCAGCAGTAAATACCCGCTGAACAACCCCGCCAGCAATTCCTCCGGGGGCGCTGGACGAACGGGTATATCGCTCCCCGGGAACAGACGAGGAGGTAGTCAGATTCTCCAAGTGGCGCAATGTGGTTAGCCTTGTTCTTACCTGTGCCAGCTGGGATTCTTGATGAGGCGCGCTGGAAGAGCTGACTTGCCGGGATGGAGATGGAAGGGCGGAAGAACTGGGCGTTGTGTCGTAGGAGTCAAAGGCAGAGGGGGGTTCGAAGTGGAATGTGGGAGCGGGCCTGCGCGGGGACTTTGTAGGCCTTGTGATGGTAGGGGTGGGGATACTGAATAGATCCCTGACTTCCTGACTGAAGGTTTGGAATACTGCCTCGCTAGCCCGTGTTCGTGTCACTACCTCTCTGGTAGTACCAGCACTCGAGAATTGAGTTGTGGTAGTAGACGTGGTAGCGATGCTCACACCGTCCAACCACGTAGACACCCTCCCTCCAGTGGAATTTCGGGAACTAGAATTACGAAGTCTCTCCCCGTTAGCCCTGCTCCCTTCTCTAGAATTAGAAATAGACATAATTAATCCTGCGGTGATGTTTTTGGTGATGTTTTTGATGATTTCTGAGTTGAGGCGCGCGATGGATGTGAGTAGATAGCAAGTTTTCAATCCTGATGTGGTGTGCGACGGGTGTAATGCTGTATGAGACTCTAGTTGAACAATTTTTCCTGATGGTTATATACAACTCGCCCCACCCATCTTGATAAGCAACTTTAGGTTTTCAAGTCTTCATTGCGAATTCGAGAATACTTGGATGTCTTACAATATTACTGTCTCAGGGGACATCATGCAATATCACTCGGCACAAGAAGCAAGTGTTGAAAATAACCGATGCAGGGGCAATGATCGATGATGAGGGTTTTATGCGGCAGAGTAGAGCAGCTCAAGTGAAGACACAAAGTTTGTATTAAGCGGTGGTGGAGTTCATGGTTGGTTGCAGCGGGTGTGTAGGAAGGAAAGTCATGATGAAAAAGTAAAGAACAGAAAGGAAGGAAAAACAAGTAGGAGAAAACTTTTCATAGCTTGCGTGTCCCCCCAAGGGCGAATACGCACGCCACCGTGGCCTCACCGCCCAGGCATTTCCGCTACCAAGTGCGGATATTTCCAACAGTAGGTCAATGATGAAGATTTCTTGACCCGGGTGAGACATAGATATGAGAAGTAGGTTTAGAGGCTAAACCAAGAAAAGACAAGCAGACGCCCCAGTCCAAGAATTGGGGAAACCTCTGAGTGGTGTTTGTACAGTTACGCGAGAAGAGTCTTGGTGAAACCAAGCTTCCCTGTAGTGCAGCTTACTTCGCCCTAAGGGGGCGGTTTTGAGCAAGTAGGATCTGTGGGGGGGAGGGGCTTCTTCCACTGGCAAAGAGAAATCTTGTTTCACGGAGGCTTTGCTGAGCAGGTGCGCGCTGGGGGAAGAGTTTCTGGTGATGGGTAGGTGCGTTCTGGGAACTGTCAGAAGTAGAGATCGTTGTTGTATGATATTCTATTGTTGTTCTCTCGAGGAGATGAGCGGAACAAGTCTTGGGAAACAGAAAGGAAAATTGTGTTCAGGGGAGAAGGTGACGCGGCAATCTGCAAACCAGTTTACATTCAACCATAGTTTCCAACAGGAAGCCCCTTGGGGTTGATTGATTGCCGGTGCTCGTGGGCCGCAACGGTATGTCCATTCGGACCACCCCAGGGCCAAAACTGTCAGGAATAGAATTACAAAAACAATATATTATCATAACACACGACCCCGAGGCCGCAGCCTAGTGGTCAAGCGCTACTGTAGTTGGTATTGCATCAGGGTGTAATATTCTGTTAACTGCTTGTCCACAGTTCTGCTCTAAAACGAGGTTTATTTTTGATCTGCTCTTGCTCTGCTGGCAATGGGGACATTTTGTCCTAACTTGAACTGTGCTTAAATCTCAGCAAGGTTGGGTGTGAGAACGGTTGCCCTGTTGGTATGATGGGTGCACTGTGATGTCAGATGGTTGTATAGATGAAAATATATTAAGGGCTAAACCACCACTTGATCCTCTTCTTTATTAACCACACCTGTCCCGTTTCTTGCAACCTTGAACTTGAAAGCCCTCCATCTCCACCACCTTTGATACAGAGCTACAAGTGACAGTAGTAGAGAATGGCACCAAGCTGAACAAGAAAGCTCAAGTTATTTTCTACACAACACCCCCGACTGGCACCTTCAAAGTTACATCCCAAGCCACCTTGCACTAGCAAGCTCCCTTGCAAGGTCCCTCTCAGGTAGTAGCATCACCAAGTGCCCCTCTCAACAGGAACTACTACAATCTCATAAAAAGGGTTACAGAATGCAGAACACAGGGAATACATTCAGGCTTACTCCTTTGCTGGAGTGGTAAAGTCACAAACCAAGACAGTTGATGCTACTTGTGATATAAAGTACATTGTGTTTTCCCCTGTAAGTAGCAGCTTACAAACTTTGACAAACTTTGAGATGAATACTATCAAAGAGTCCACTTCATGCACCTTGAAGAACAGCAGATCTCAATTGTCAAAATCATGCCTAATGCAGTTAATCAAGTAGCAATCAGCAGGTTTGCAAAAATATTCAACCTGAAGGCCACACTAATGGGATTGGACAATAATTATTTAGATGATATGTATAGTACCCAATATCAGGGCCGTGATTCTAGCAAAGAGACCAATTCTGCACTGAAGTGTGTTCCTTTTCTAGAGAGAGCCTCTTGGCCAACCCTGATGCTCGAGAGTGGAGTTTCAATGACTATTACATGTTTAAGGGCTGATGTCCATTGGGGGTTGACAAGCTTTCTGGCATCTAGAGCAGTAAACTTGAATATTGTTCTTATATTCTCCATGACGAAATACAACTAGACTAGTCAAATCGAACAGTAAGAGGCTGACAGTGCATTTTCTCAACATGCTACACAGTGGACCACTCCCTTCACTGATCTTGTACCAAAATGTGTGCACACTATTATGATACATCAATCTAATAACAACTAGTAACATATCCTGACTCTTAACTTTAAGAAAGTTATTGATGGTGACCTTGTCAAAGATACTCTAAAGGCCAACATCAAGCTTAGATCATTCGATCTTTCCATATGAGCTGCCAGCATATGGTATTAGTATAATAGTAAGTGGAAATTTTAAATAATGTAAGCTCATCTTACATAACTACTACTTTGAGATAAGTTAGGATAGATTGTGAGCTACTAGAGAAGTAGCAAGTACTAACATGGAAATGCTACAGAGAAGGAAGAACTTGGATCCTTTCCAAGAATAATTGGCAAGATGAGAGTTAAAAGGATAGGAAGTTTGAGATGTGAAGGTTTGTTGCCACTCTTGCTATTTTGTTTCTTTTTAAGTTCAGGTTATAAATAGTAGTTTGGTGGATACGGTTACTCGCTAGAATGATAAGCAATAATGTAGCTGCCAGTGGTAATATACTATCAGACTGTGATATTTCATTTACTACTTCAAGTTGTTCACAGTTCACCTCTAGCCAAAGCTAGCTCTTTTTTCGATCTGCTCTTGGATTCACTGTCAATAGTAGGAAGGTTTTGTCATAACTTGAACTGGACTTAAATTTTGGCAGGGTTCGTGTAAGAACAGTTGTCCTGTTCATAAAACAGATATACAGTAATATCAGGTTGCATTCCCAAAAATATATTAATAGCTTAACAGTACTAGTAGTAAATTGATAAACTGACTATAAGCCAGATCATTATCTTTTTTACCAATTATACACATCCCATATCTTGCAATCTTAAATGCCCAGCATCTCTCTCATCTTACACTAGCACAGGCAAACCTACAAGCAATAGTAGGAGCTTATCACAATCAAGTTAGACAAGAAAGCTTAAGTTATTTTCGATCTTACCCGCCCATCTCTGGAGCTACATTCTAAGCCACCTCTTAAGCTCAATCTGAGACACCATTACCAAGTTCCCCTTTCAATATCTACTACAATCTCATAAAAGAGTTGCAGGACTGTTACAGGGTAGCTAACACGGTAGGATGCCAGGCTAACTAGGCCAAGGATATCCAAGACAACGGATTAATAGTCAGGAAGTGACTCGAAGGCTTGTAGATAGTAATCGTTTGGTAAAGGTAAAGTAATAAAGAGTAGTCAAATATTAAAGAGTTAAATATAACTCGCTAACTTGTTATATTGTTAAGGTCTCTTCTCCGTTGCTTGATGATTCTTCAACCGCCGGGGGAGAGGCCTAATATTTATACTAATGTTCATGCTACTTCGACTTCTTTTGTTAAGAAGTATCTTCTTAACAATTTAGTTTGTTAGAACAAAGTGTGAACACCGTTTGACCCTGAAAACTTGCCCAGCTCAACTCAGAGAATCTCCCAAACTGCTATTTCATCTGAGGGTGTCCCCACTCCACCCGTAGGCTGTCTTCGATCTCTTCGTCATGATAGACTATGTATGAATATGCGGTCTAAATGCCTACACACCAATAGTAATATGGAATATGGAGCGATCAGTTCCAATATCCAGCTATCAAAGCATTATGCAGCAATATGCATATGCGACTAGAGTGAGAGGAGTAGTGTTCTCCAAACATCGTTCCAATCAGCTAAACATATCTTGAAATGTACTCTCATCCAGTCGTCCCAGTTATCTTCCAGATGCCTCTAGAAAGCTCATAACTTCGGAAGCATAGGTTCAGATATATGGTCATCCTATGAAGCCATATACCTCGCTCTTAATTATTAGGTAAGCTATTCCCACTAGGGTAATAAGGACACAGGACACACTGGCAGGGAATACCTTGATACTCCCTTCTTTGCTAAAGTAGTAATATTACAAACTAAGGTAGCCAAGTCTACTAGTGGCGTAAAGTATATTGTGTTTTCACCAATAAGTGAGCAGTAGCAGCTTTTAAACATTGACAAACTTCATGATAACCACTATAAAAGATACTACTTCATGTGCACCCTTAAAGAACTTGAAAACTTTGCTTCATGTACACCCTTGCAGAACAGCAGACCTTAATTGTTAAAATCATATCTGATATCACAAATTGTAACTCAGGAAGGCAGATTTCATATAACTAATACTTATTAGTCCTAGGTATGTTATATTTTAGACCATAAAGTCACTAGACTTATAGTATTTCACATGACTACACAATAGCATAATATTATTATTATTATATTATAATTGATTGATTATTTATGACCCATGGGTATGAGTCAGATGATGTAATAACTTCCACACAATGACTGATCATGATATTATGAGTCATGGCTCTTGCGCATCTAATCCAATTTGGCATACAACTTGTTTTATAAGTTTTGATTTGTTAAAGATATATTGCATACTAGTAGTTGACTCATAGAAGTTAGCTAATAGATTTCACACTATAACTTGCAATAAGCCATAGGAGAACATGATCAGGGTGATAAGTCACCAGGGTTAGAATTGTAGGAAGATGCCTATAAACTTGAAAGGGTAACCTCAGGCTATAGAGATAGGATCTTTGTGCAACCATCCAAGTACTTCCCCACACTAGAAGTTCCAATACCATCTTTTATCTTTTATCTCTACTTTACAAATACCAAAGACCTAAGTTACCCACTACTTACCTAGGTGAGTTGAAACTCTAGAACTCAAAAGATATTATGATGGTCTTAGAAACAGGCCAACAACACAGAACTATTGTGATGATTCTCTAAGAAAATTACAAGCCAGTCCTGTAATATCTGAAAAGCTAATATAGATTACAGTCTATAAGATCAAGAAGCAGATGCAAGAATTATGTATATCGCTACCTGTTGCACAAAAGAATAAACAATATAGGATTATTATATCCAATTCAGTTCACAAAGTATCAACCAACAGGTTTGCAAAAATGTTCAACATGAAGGCCACGATGATGGGATTAGACAATGAATATTTGGATAATATGTGTTGTGCCTGATATCAGGGCTATACGTGTACTCGAGTATTGGGTAGGCGGGGTCTCTGAGGGAGGATATGGAGGAGGACAGGATCAGTGGGCGGTGGTTCCGGTGAAGGAGGGATCCCGAGGAAGGTCAATATTTGACTGATCCTAATGGCTGTGGTGCCTGTCGGTTCATGTGTTTTTATATTTTTGTTGTAACTGTATGAGAAACAAGTGGCTCGTTGTCTACGATCTGTAATTTGTCTCATGGTCGCAAGTGTGATTTCCCAAACCCCAGGTTTTAAAAAAAGGTTGCACATGCTCGGCGAGTGAAGATCATTGCAGGGGGAAAGCTCCTAGCTTGGGGGGGGGGGGGGATGCTGCCACTGATGCTATGCTGTACGAAGGAACTAGTGGCAGAAGAGATTTTACAACAGTCCAGAAGCTGTATGGCTTGCAACAAGAGACTGCACGAAAGCTTCGTGAGTCATCCTGCTATTTCTAAACCTAGAAGAACTATACTCGAGTATATCTAACCAAGTCAGACCATTCGGAAACCTTTGTAGTAATCCTGAACACTCATGCCGGGGTTCTTGCTTCCTACAACTAGACCAGTAGCCCCACGTTTTACAACCTCTTTAACGATTTCATTAGGCTGTTTACAGACTCGGGCATGGGCTGTGATGAAGAGTACTTGGTTGGCGACCCAACGGAGGTGACAAAAGCATACTGGGCATTTGTCAGTTGTATTAGGACTGAGGTCACCTGGGTCGCGCAGGAATCAGAGACACTTTAGTCTCTAGTGTTTCACTAAACCAATACGGTAGGAACCCTTATAATCCACTACCCCCTGTAGCAGGGGCTAATCTCCATATTCAAAGACAGACCCCTCTAAGACGGATTAGTGTTTTCCTCACTGAATAAAGCTTGTGAGTGTTGAGTGGGTTGGAAACATGGGCAATTCCTCGCAACTTGTCGGACTAGACCTATTGTGGGTGGACCAGAGATTAACCCCTGCTACGGAGATCGTAAACTATAAGCGTCGTTCCAGTACATTATGGCTTGCAAGTTTGATTGTTTTCCCAATTGCCCTGCTCCTTGACACGTTCTATGGCTCCTGCCTCTTCAGAATCCTTGATCATGAGTTCAGAGAGTTCCCACTGCTGTTTTCCAAGTTCCGGCGAAGTGAGCACATCTCCGCGGTACCTGCAGAATCCTAATTAGAATAACACCAAGCTTTGCAATGGGCCGCCTCTCTTACTTTGGTTCAGGAATTCTCTCAGCAACCTTTCACCCTCCCCTGTCCCACACTCTGGGTTCATAGCTGCTGCTAAAAACGATGGTGCTCCTTCTCTGTGAATTTTTCCAAACCAGCCACCGGATCGGCCACGTCAGAAGATAAACACCATGCTCCGTGAAAAAAAAACAGGCCCCCCCAGGTTCCCGGGCTCAATTCTCTGAGCGGACAATAATCAACCCCTCGAGAGAGAGTATAAGAAACCATAATATTATACATACGTCCCCGAGAGGGCGGGGGCAAAAGGTGATGCTAGAGGACACTGCGTCTGGCACCAAAAGTCAGACCTTGGATCCTTCTCCTCCCTCTCTATGGACATATGGTAGCCCTAATGAAGGGCGCATAATAGCGTGGGGACAGGTGAAACCTTTTTTCTCGTCATCAGCAACGTTTCAAAAGGTATGGCTGTGTTTCCGGAATTCTCTACCCAATTAGCACAACCATATATCAAACTTCTAGCATAATTAGACTAGGATACGGGGGAACTGAGTAGCCTGCAGGAGTTATGAGGTACGAATATGATATACTCAGAGTACCCCTAGGGACAGGAATTTCTAGAAGAGCAAGACAGAAAGGCGGGCCAAGGGTTCTCCCTTCCAACTTCCATTCATATAACAAACCAGTCCATAAAGGGGATTCTCCAAACTCCGATCGGGGCCAAACACGGAGCGTAATTCCAGGGCTGAATACCAGACTAGATTGACAAGCTGACTCTAACACCTCTCACCTATAACAAGACTTTCAAACAGAGAGCTTAAAATCGCCCATCATTGAATCAAGCAACATCACTTGACCCTTCCATCTCTCCTACACAGACCAAAACCAAACCTAGATTCACAACATTTCACTCGAATCCTCCTTCTTCCTCCGGAGTTTCTCACGGCAGCATTCCACCCCCATACCTACGCCATCACCACATTGAAGGTATTCCACAGGAGCTTACCGGTGGAATATTTCCCTAGTATCTAGTTGAGCTGCATGCTACGTGGATGGGTCATCTGGTAAGGATGGATGGTATGGCTTGATTATCTTAGGGTACGATATATAGTATGAGAGGGTGGAAATTTTACCAAGGTGATATGATTGTGCGGGAGTTCCAGGAAAAAGGTGGGGGTAATTGCACCCTGATGTTGGATTGGAGATCGACTCTTCAATCATTTGTACCAACTAACGAACGGGGTTATCGAGTCTAAAGTGCTGGGTGCATGTCGGTGGGGTGTTTACGGCGCTGTGCTCATCCAGAGACCTTGAGGGAGTTGGAGACGATTTACTCCATATAGCTAGTCTAAGGCCGGTAGCCGAATAATACCCAGCTCCCAGCAAGTGGCGGTCTGGCGGGAAGCCTTCTACTGTATATCCAACCAAGTCAGAGATATCTGTTGATTCGGGTTTCGCTCCCTCCCTTCCTCTCTTTCTTCCATTCCGCCCGGTTTGCTAGGGATGTCTCGTTGTTACCGGACGAAGGGGTGGGGCAGGATGGCAGGATGGCAGAAAGGGATCTGGTTAGATGGGCACCGGATGATCAGATTGCACTTTTTGATAAGTTGCACGGTATCATACACAACGAGAAAAGATTTTAGACATAGCGAGAGCCCCTAATAGCGGTAGCACATAGCACCCGGAAATAATATTTAGGTCTACGATACACATCGCCTAATCGCCGGAATTCAAAGCACGCAAGGGTAATATTGTTGCTACCATTCTTCCAGTCAGCAGAATCAAAGGCACAAGTCGCGGAAAAGGAAAGAAAAGCAGCCCCATCCATTCACCGCAAGACGAGAAAAAAGGAAAAAGGAGATCCATAAAGACCATGATCAATATAATCACAGCCCAACAGTATTCAGTACCAAGCCGACAGAGGCTCCCCCCGACGACATAAAAAACCCCAGAGGGAAACTCAAGACATGAGTAACTTGACAGCCCAAGAAATATTCAAAGTCCTAAGATCCTGGTAATTCTGGCCAACGCCCAAAAATAGCACCGGAATTCCGGTCGCGAAGACCATGCTAATGAGGGTTCCAATCTACAAGTAATTGGGTTAAACATTAGCATGCTGATCTTATAACAAATAGGGTAGGGGGAAGGGTGCTAACCATATCACCAACAGTATCACATTTACTAATAATGAACCCGTCCAACGACCTATCGCTCCCAAACGCGGCATTGAAATTCCTCGCCTGAAGAACTGAATCGGTCCCCACGAGCGCCTCCCCGACCATGAGTATCTTATCCGGATTGGCAAACTTGGCAAACTTCTCCAAGCTGCTCATAAGTCTCTGATCATTGTGTCTTCTTCCGGCGGTGTCGATAAGCACAACATCGTACCCTTCCGCTTCGCCATGGGCGACCGCGTCCTTGGCAATATTGGCTGCATCCTTCCCGTAGCCCTTTTCGTAGAGTTCGACAACGCCTCCCTCGCGCTCTGTGAGCTCTTTTAGGTTGCGCACGTGTACGCGGAGTTGCTCCACAGCACCGGAACGGAAAGTGTCGCAGGCAGCCACCAGGACTTTGTACCTGTTTTGGAGGAGAAAAAAACAGATCTTCGAGAGGTTTGTGGATTTGCCGACACCATTGACACCGACGATAGAAATGACGTATGGGCGGCGGCCGGAACGTTTGGTTTGGATCTCCCGGAGGAGGTCGAGTGAGTTGGTAGGGGTAAGAATCTTACGAAGAGAGGCCTCGACGGCAGCTCTGACGGGCACCTCAATTGATTGGAATGATCCGGTCTTCTGCCCGATAAGAGACTTCTCTACGGAATCACAAACTTGTAAGGCTGCCTCTCTGGCAACGTTCTTCCTAAGGAGCTGGTCGAGCATTGCCGCCATAGGCTTTTCCAGGTCAGCTTTTGTGAGCACCTTGCCCCCTACCAAGTTCCGGAAAAGGCTGAATGCCCCAAGCCCACCGCTAGAACCGCTTGCGCTGGTATCCTTCCGACCAGATTCCTCAAGTATAGCGCTAACCTCCAGATCCAGATCCTTCAACACAAACTCCCCCTTAGAGGTCTTGCTACCCCATTCCCTCTGATCAATGTAATCCACCTTTCTCGTACCATCACTCCCACGCTCTGCTTCCTCGTCGGTAGAATTTGGGTTAGGAGCCGAGTAGTCCAGCACAGTGTCTGGATCCTCTTCGTCGGCGTTACCCTCGGCATCCCATCGGCGCATCTTCTTAGTATTCTTCCCCGACTTTTTGCCCTTCCCATTACGAGCCGGCGATACCTCTTCGCCACTCGATGGATAAGTTGCGGACGCGTGTCCCCGACGACCACGGCTCCCGCGAATGGGACGTTTGTTAACACTCAACAGGTGAGATCCACTACCAAGGGCCGGTGAAATTGGCCGAGAGATTTCGGGAGTCGCAGGTGTAGCAAGATTTCCCGAGGGGGCCGGCGTCGTGGGCTTAGAATGCGCTATTTCAATATTAGTTTAGAAGTGAAAAAACAAGAAAAGGTTGGCAAAAAGATAAAAGTACATTTCATGATACCAGGCATTGGCGGCGGCGGCGGAGGCGCATCCCACTGCCCCTTGACAATAGTAGGTGTGGTCGAGCGACTGTCCACATTGGAGACGATTGGGCGAGGTCCACCTGCTTTTTTCTCAAGCTCTCGCATCCTGTTTTCGAAATAATCATCAAAGTGGCACTCGATTGTTGAAGTGTGTGGCTTCTTCAGCTGTTCCCCGTACAAGGTGGTGAAAAGCTTCTTCACGGTATCCAAGAGTTCGTCAATCCATGTGAGCTGTAAAAGACTCTGATAGACAGCCTAGGAAAGCATCAGCACTCGTTCGACAGGGAAAAAAGATCTCCCGGAGGTGGCGCACGATGAATATTAACCCAAAATCGTTTGAAGATGTCCACTTCAGGGTGTAGGAATCCTTCTTGTACCATTTGCCATCGCTACCAGGCTGGACACGCTCTTCGATCAAGACATCGCTGATAAAGCTATTGACGATGTTTGGGTTTACAGAAGCGTATTTCTTTGACCAGAGAAGGATACCGGAGGTGGTTATTATCTCGAAGGAGTCCAGGGCAGAGCGTGCAGCATCTGCCATGTTAAATAATTTGTGAAATCAACAACACCCAGGAGACAAGGGAGAGAAGAGAAAGGGCCAGAAGATGGAGAGGGGAGGGAGGGGAGGGAGAGATGGATGAAAGAAGGAACAGGGAGAAAAGAGGGAAAGCTGATAAGTGATGGATGGCAGACAGAAGAAGCTCTTGTTGTCCTCTCGTGCTCCATTGCGGCTCGCAGCACCTTCTGATCCTCTTTCTTTTCTTTTTTTACTCGTACTTTCTCAAAGGGATCTGGGACATCTTATCGACATAATCCATTTAGGATCTAATCACTTGGCATGATCTCTGCCCCACCAACCCGATGTCTCTCACGTGAGGTGTTTATGGGGATTGAAAGGACGACAATTGTAGGATATAAAACTTTACTGTAGGTGCCGCACCGCCGATATAGCGCAAAATGGTGGAAGGCCCGAATACCGAATACACAACCTACAAATGCACTGTCCCCACTGATCGGCCTGTAAGCCAGGGCCCAGGGTCACTAAGATCCAAACAACCTGTATTGGCTGTGTACTCGAGTATTTGGGCGGGGTGTGTATTCTGACCCCGCCGTGGTGATACCGGCAATAATTTGTTTGTGTGCTACGGTATCATACTCAGGAACGGAGAAATTACCCGCATGCCCCCACCACCACCACCACCACCACCATCACCGCCCACCCGAGACCGCTTACTCGAGACCACCCCTTCCAACTATACCCTAATACCCTTCCCTTCTCCTGCAACCCTCGTTCTAGCTCCCGCCCTTCTCTCTCCCTTCACCGCCACAGGATAATTGCTTCCCGCTTCTCGCCGGGATCTTTCAAACAGCCCTTAGTCCCCCAGTACCAGTGGTTCCCCACTAGTGGCATTATCCCGGACCTTCAGTTATTAAACCACCATCATTCCGATTCTATTGTGAGTCGCCTTATTTATTCCCTCCTGACTCGCAACCCTCACAACCTCCACCTACTATTATTGATCCTTCAAATACTCCCAACGTCTCCGGTTCCTCTTGCTAAATCCATTCCCAGATCACCGCCATCATCCCTTCGAAAATGTCTAATCCGGGCCCCGCTCAGCCGGCCTTGTCGACTGCAACAAATGTTATAATGATTGACAATTACGATTCCTTTACTTGGAATGTCTACCAATTCCTCACGCTGGAAGGCGCCAAGGTTACGGTTTACAGAAACGATAAGATCACTTTACCCGAATTAATCGCCCTGAATCCAACCCAGATTGTTATTAGTCCTGGTCCCGGTCATCCAACCACGGATTCAGGTGTCAGTATTGAATGTGTTAAGCATTTTGCTGGCAAAATACCCATTCTTGGAGTCTGTATGGGCCAGTAGGTCACTCGCTCTTTGGCTATCACAGGAATCGCCCTAAAATGCAATATCCCAGCTAATTAATTTTCCGCAGGCAAGCAATCTTCAGCGCTTTTGGTGGCGCTGTCGAGTACGCTGGCGAAGTTGTGCACGGGAAAACATCCCTGATAAAACATGACGCAAAGGGAATCTACCGAAACATCCCGCAGGGCATTGCGGTAACCCGATACCATTCCCTTGCTGGAACCCACGCCACGCTCCCGGCAGACCTGGAGGTTACATCTAGGACTGATCAGGACGTTATTATGGGAATCCGCCATAAAGAGTATGCCATTGAGGCCGTACAATACCACCCTGAGAGTATTCTTACAGAAGAGGGACGAATGATGTTCAGAAACTTCTTGGAGATGACCGCTGGTACCTGGAAGGGGTGTGAAGTCTCCTTGAGTACCAGCTCTTCAGAAAAGACCGCTCCGAATCCGAGCGGGGTTGCAAACTCGGAATCAATACTTGACAGAATTTATGCCCATCGTCGCGCTGCTGTAGCGGCTCAGAAGCTTTTGCCATCCCAACGCCCAGCAGACTTGGAAGTTTTACGCTCGCTGTCAATTAACCCACCCTTGATCGACTTTCCAGCTCGCCTACGTGCAGTATCTACTCCATGTGCGCTAATGGCTGAAATCAAGCGTGCCTCGCCCTCAAAAGGCCTCATCGATATAGACGCCTCTGCCGCAATACAGGCCCGTACATATGCACTTGCCGGTGCTGCAGCAATCTCTGTACTCACCGAGCCTGAATGGTTCAAAGGCAGCATTGATGATCTACGTGCAGCAAGACAGGCGGTGGATGGAATGCCTAATCGTCCGGCAATTCTTCGGAAAGAGTTCATTTTCGAGGAATATCAAATCTTGGAAGCAAGATTGGCAGGAGCAGACACAGTATTGCTCATTGTGAAGATGTTGAGCGATGAGGAGCTGAAGCGGTTATATGACTATTCTAAATCGCTAGGGATGGAGCCCCTAGTAGAAGTGAACAGTGGGGAGGAGATGGAGAGGGCTCTAAAGGTCGGGTCTACAGTTATTGGGGTTAACAATCGCGATTTGCATTCCTTCAAAGTCGACCTCGAGACAACGAGTGGATTAGTGGGAATGATCGATAAGGAAAAGATTGTTCTCTGTGCCCTTAGTGGTATCTCTGCCCGAAAGGACGTTGAGAGATACGAGAATGAAGGGGTTGGCGCAGTTCTTGTCGGAGAAGCTCTAATGAGAGCTGGGAAAAATGTGAAGGCCTTCATTGACGAGCTTCTAGCCGACTCAACCGCTTCGGCAGGGAGTCCCCACAAGCATAGGGCCCTTGTCAAGATCTGCGGCACCCGTTCCGTCGAAGCTGCAAAAGTAGCCGTAGAATCTGGTGCAGACATGATCGGAATGATTCTTGCCGAAGGCACAAAGCGAACCATCGACCTCGAAACTGCTAAAGCCATCTCCGACGTTGTTCGTTCAACACCCAAGGGTGGGGTCTCTGAAACCTCCACCGACCCCAAATTCACGGCCAGCCCTCCACAGTCGCACCCGGAAACGACGGCTCAGGGCTGGTTCGAGCATTCTGTCAAATATCTAATCCACCACCCGAAACGCTCCCTTCTTGTTGGCGTCTTCCGCAACCAACCTTTCTCGACAGTTCTAGCTCTTCAGCAAGCACTAGCATTAGACATCATCCAACTCCACGGTTCCGAACCCCTGGAGTGGGCTCGCCTGCTACCAGTCCCTGTCATCCGCCGCTTCTCGCCAGGCGAAGAGGGCCTTAACAAATCTAGCTACCATGCAATCCCGCTTCTAGATTCCGGTATCGGCGGTACAGGAGAGCGGGTAGACCTCGGTGAAGTGGAGAACGTCCTTGCGGCGGGAATCCCCATCATGCTAGCCGGTGGCCTCAATTATCATAATGTGGAGGAGTTCAGAGTCGGAGGACTATTTGAAAAGGGCATTGTCGGAGTGGATGTTAGCAGTGGGGTTGAAACTGATGGAAGACAGGACCTGATGAAAATCAGGAGGTTCGTGTACAGGGCGAAGGGGAGGGCTTGAATTCATGCCCCCGCTTCGTCGCCTTTCCGTGTTGATCTGGTGTAGGTTCCCGATACAATGCTCTAATTTAACCATGGGGGAGTTTCATCCCTTCATTCTTTCACCTTTTTTTATTTTTGTCTATTTCGAAACTTTGTGGAAGCCGAAGCATCTGCCACTGGCGCAAGTGTGATAGTTCGCGGGTTTCTTGCTATTATATCTTTGTCAGGGTGAAGCCTTGTTCTCCCCCTTTCTGTGATATCCACTCAAAGAGCAATCAGCAGTCAAATATATCTTAAGATCTACACTATTAGCAAGTGAAGCAAATAGGGTGTACCAAATTCGCTCACTCTCCCAAGCTTCTACTTCTTAAGCACTAATAGGGCCTTTCCTGTTTCTGTCCTGCCAGCGCGCGCAACTAATCCGGCAACTGGAAAGGAATTCAGTAGCGAGTGATGTGTTATGACTAGGTTCTCTACTCGATTTCTTAGTTTCCGTATTGACAGTCGCTGCTAACTAGGACCATTACTCCTCACGGCTGCCGTTGGAAAGTTATGAAACTGGTTCCTACTAAGGCGGACCTGCACTTACCGTGCGTGGAGCTAAATCTTGGTGTAGATCACATCTACAGAGGGATCGAAAGCAATCCAGAAAGGGTAGCATGGGGTAGGGTAGCCGAGGTCCGTGAGGATCATATAGCGCTAGGGGTAGCACAACACAGCCCGATCTACCCATCTACTCGTTCGTCGGCCGACCCGCTTCCTTCAAGCCCAAAGAATCGAACACGCCCTACAGGATTCCGGTTTAATGCATGCCCCTTCCGATTAAGGGAACTACTCTAGCACATATGCAAATAAGTGCCCAAATATTTCCCATGCACGAATCTCTAGGGAGGGTTCCTTAGGTGGGCGCACAGGGGGGAGGGATTGAATAGCAGAAGAGTACCACAATCATTACCCATGACGCACGAAAATATACTTGGGGGAAGTACAACAGACTTCCGCGTCCGCCCTCACAGGTTGTCAAAGTAAGCAGAGTATAACCGAGGTCCTCGCAGTCTTCGTAGCCGAGAATGCATTGGCCCGAGAAGTGGAATGAGTGATCACCCATGAATAGAGTATGGTTACAGTTTGAATCATGTGATTGTAGATCACTTGTCTTGAAAAATGGTATTGTAGGTATGATCTTAATAACTATCCCGAAGATACAACTCAGTATAAGGAGTAGGTTGAGTGCAGAGGGATTGGTACGGCACCTCATAAGAGATAGAGAAAGTGTCAAGAGAAACAGAAACAAGCTGCCCAAATCCTGATAAATGTATTCCTAACGACCTCGCCACTGCTCTGAAGTCCACCTTAAGGACATACCAGTGACTGACCAACACACATGGTTCGAAGAGTCCACGATATGTGCCATATTGCGTTGATCTAGCTAACCCGATGGATCCTCGAGCTAAGTGCAGCCCTACTTCTCGGACTATTGTTTATGCCCGCCAAACCAGGTATAGTTACCACATACATGGCAAACTAGGTACTACTTGATTGACGGATATAACACACCCCTGGTATCAGAACGTGTAATTTGATTCTTACCACTTCAGGTGACGCACTCGGGAACAAGACTAGATCCTGTGCACGTCTTCCCCGCTATGACCCCTGGCCACTGGGAAGAGCTAGAATTGTCTGATGCCGACTAGAGCCCTGGTCAAGCTGAATAGACCAAGTGCCGTACAGTAGCGATGTTCAGATTTGCTTTTCCCTATTCTCTCCCTCTCCCTTAGATCCACACAAGGACGCTCTTGAAGACACGCGAGGGTTTAAACCAACCTGAGGAGAGGAGGGGCGCTATTCCTAATACATTGAACAAATTCTTAAGAGGACAGAAAAAAACATCCCATCCGATGAAAGTATCACGGCGAATCCACAGCACTCGGTCAATCAGTCAGTCATTCAGCACGCCCCCTATGATACGATCAAGAATCAAGAAGCGAAGGTCAGATGTGGACAAGCGAGTGATACCACATGACTCCTCTTTCTCCCCCTCTCTCGGTCAATCTCCGAACCGCATCCATCGGAACTATAGTACCAAAGAAGCATCAATGACAAATTGCATGACGGGCCGTAAACGTTTACTCGAGAGCAGAGCAAATTTTCCACCATTGCTCTCGCCCAGACTCTATCTCTTCACAAAAACACGGGCATTGAAAACTCCTGAAATAAAGCGCCGCCTTCATCCACCGAAATAAAAAATAAAAGTAAAAAATATATATATATAAATTTTCAACCAAATTCACGCACGTGAAAATACCAGACCGACTACTCCACCAGCAATGGATGAAATTTAGAAAGCCCATAATTCAGAGACTTAGGGTTCTTAGTAAGACATCTAATATATTAACGTTTCAAGGTATGTATGTATGATAACAGTTCTCGTCCAGCACTAAATTGTGCCCATCGTGATTAATACACTAACTACCCGCTCCCCCGAATGTACCATAAGTAAATACTAGATCATAATATTATGTGCAAAAAAAACAAACCAAACCACAAGGCCTTACCGGCATCCCTTACATAACCCACCGACAGTACTACCCGCGGCACGCACACCGGGGGTGTACCCAAATGTTTCAGGTTAAATACCGTTCGGCGCCGTTCGGGAGGGGGGGAGGACTCAATTCACGGGTGAACGGCTTTTCCGGTCGGTAAGGTTTTGCTCGGGGATGTCCCCACCTGCCACTTCTGCTAGGTCCGCCCCTTGTGTTTCGTGTTGATTGCTTGGCCCGGTCATGGTTCCTCCGTGAGGTTAACCGCAAATAGCAGTAGTGGGATCAAGCTCTGCTAAGCTCAGATGTGGCAAGGTATCATAAGTGCACTATTGGGGGGCCATTAAGGTTTTAGGAGTAAGGGAAATTAAATGAATAAAATGTGTAGATTTGGGCCCTATTCTAAAAATGTTACCGGAACATAAGGTTTTGGGGGGGGAAAAAACTTTCACTTCTTATGTTCTCCTCTCCCTATATCAATCTTATCCTACTACCTCTTTTGCCTACGTTAGGTATGTTCTTAATTCCAGCTTCTTACCTACTCAATATCCCTAACTTATTTAAGAGGTCATTTTCTGTTTTCCCCCATCTCCCCCCAATCCCATTTGAATATATTTCTACAATACATGTTACTTCTTATCTCTAACCCAAAACATATGGAGGATACGATAGAGGATACATACTTCATAATTATAAAATATATTATTGAATGAAGTTTAAATTTACCATACTAATATCATTCATACAAATGCCATGTTTATGCTTAAAAACTAATACCCATGGTTAACAAGAATAAAAATATTCCAACAGATACTAGATCAGAGCAGCAATAAGTAGGTAGATCCAGAGGACCTTACTGTATGGGCAAAATCACCCAGCGCGATACATTTCAGGAAGGAATTTACCATCTTGTGATATAGCACCCCTTGCTCCTTGCAAAAGCTTTTTTGCATCCGTCCTACTCGTGCCAGGCAAGAAGTACCCGAAAATTGAGAGGAAAAACAGGGATAATACAGGGATAATCAACGATATTTCAGAGATATTTCAGGGATATTTTAGAGGTAAAACATCTCTTGGGGGCCTGTAGACACGGTTAGCAGGGGCAATTTTGGTGAGAATTGCCCAAAATGGCGTCTGATCACCTCAATTTTCGGGTACTTCTTGCCTGGGACGAGTACATCCGACCCCCCGTACCTTACTAAAAGAATGGCGTATGTACCTGTCTTGGCCAACTTAAAATCTTTCTTTAAACAACAACCAAATTCGGAGTCCAGAAGGTCTCTATTTCCAAAGTTCAATTCAACCCGACCCCTCCCATCTTCCACCACCTCCTCTTCTTTTCTAATCTAGCCTAGCTGCGATTAATCTATCAAGGATATCACCACAGTTTCAGGACATGACTAATATGCCCTCCCCTCAAGTTCTATACTCCCTGCAGACCCAATAAAAAAATAATACCGGGGGGGGAATAAAGTTCATATTAGCTCATTAAAGAATCCTAGGGAAATTCTCGCAGGCCATATCCAAAAAGCAGAGTATTATATAGGCCATACCATGCTCTAAGGCTATTACGTTTATATGGGCAGCTTATCAATATAAACGTTAATACCAGTTTTCCCAGGTAGCAGAGGGATAAGGATAGAAGAGGAACAGGGACAGAAGCACCAATAAATATCCGGAATGAATACCTCTATCTTGCTATCAGGAGCTGTCTAAAGCTAGACCGGTCTTATGCAAAGTCGACAGCCACCCCACCAGACTCTAATAAGACCCCAAAACCGCATCCGCCATTCTCAACCCAGGTGATTCACCAGCCTAGTTCACTTCGGTCCTCTGGTCAGACAACCTCACCCACTCAATCGATCCCAAAGCCATCTGACTCGATCCTCCACAGTAATACAGAAACATCAAAACACGTGATTCATCTTCGTGCCCCGTCCCAGTAATACTCTCCCGCACCTCCTTCCTTCCTCCATTCCTTCTTTACTTCCTTCCTTCCTTCTTTGCTATCCCTACAGTGCCCAGCATTATAAGCCAAAACGAACCTTACCATACTACCGCCGCATCCCCACGAATAAACGTGACCACGAGCCCTGCAGCACCATCCTCTATCGTACTTAATTTATCCAAAACGAAGCTAATAATAACCCCTCCAAGCTTTCCCCGCAAGCACCCAACCGCCCACCCACACAAGCTACAAGCTATGATACTAACGGTATTACCGTACCGTCAAGCTATATATTTTTATCCCTGGAATTACCCACCCAAGATTTACCACGATTCCACACCCAGACTATGATATCGGTACTACTACTAGAGTACGGTACGCAGAGTGTCGGCAGCTGCGGTGACACCGACGCTCCCGTCCTCCGAGAAAGAAAAGGCGGAAAAAGGGGGGGGGAGAAATTTCTTGAATGAAACCAAGTGATGTCGGCCTTGAAACGACGGTTGCGGGTAGCTAGCTATTCGCTTTTATCCATGCGCTGGTTATGGAGTCTGCGGTGCATACTGTTGTGCTGTACTGTACCGCACAGGTGCAGGTATAGGTCGGGGTACCATATTTGAGAGGTGAGAGGTGTGGGAGGTTATAGTGCCGCACTCTACATGACACACCATATTGACATAGATATACTGCTTTGAATGGTATCTGTATGAACTCTCGCTGGAAGAGTACGAGTGTGCTGGCTAGAATTGTCTTTTTTTTTCTTTCTCACTTTACAATTGCTCGTATTGGAGTGAATGATTGGGGTTTTTGGTGCGAACTTGAATGTTCAATTGGTCTGCTATTTTTATTGTATATCAAGATGCACACCATCTCTGCTCAACTCGATTTGTGTAGTCATGTGCAGTGAGTTAGATGGTGGGATGGGCTAGTCTTAGACTTCGTATACAATCTTGATATTCTAGCAATTGCTCATTATAGGATCGCATTCCTTTGTTCTCCTCGCGATCCCCCTCCCCCCACTACGCTAATACTGCAGCACTCTGCTTCGTATCGCAAACTAAGTAAAGTATGATTCAGTTTCAATAGGATGAGAAACAAAACAACAACCACACCTTTGTACTCAGTGTGCCATGTATCATACTCGAGTACCTCTCCTCTCCTCCCCAGAGCGGAGCTACCACAGACCACATCTTCCAAAAACAAACACACCTCCACACCGAAACACGCACCCAGATGTCCCCGCAAGCACCGGGAAAACAATTTATGTCGATCCCATGCAATTCCCCATAGAGACAATGGTCGCATCTTCCAATCTCCATTGAAACGCCCGAGTATGACGCCTTGCACCGATGATCTACGATATAATAGCAGTACTACCAGTATCCGGAGTACCGGTAGGTTAAACATTGACCGCCAAAGCGCCTACGCACCTAACCCATTACGACACTGGGAGGGGGGGGGGGGGGTGCTCGAGTATCGAAACGCACAGTAACGGTAACGGTAACGGTAAGCAGGGATTCACCCTGACAAATATAACTTACTCGAGGTTCGGTATGCACTGTACTGTATAAGTTAGCACTCTGCGGCAGCGTCCCCCAGAATCTATCTCCCTTCGAGTTCAAGTACTTTCCCGGGATTAACTACAGTACACACAAAAAAAAAACGCCCACCGCATATAATAATCCCGGAAGAAGAAGAAGAACCAGAATACGGCTAGCAAGGGGTAAGTAAAGAGGGTGTGGCGAAGAGTTGCCGAGCATATAATCGAGGAAACGGAACCACCGAAAGAGACGAAATTTTCTGTGCTCCCGGGACAATCACGTGAAGTATTATCATTACCTCTTGGAGGAATTCCCCTTCGCACTCTTGCATATTCTGGTTCTTCCAAGATTAAGTTATACGGGGTCCATCTTCGGAGAAGAAGAAAAAATAATACTCACGGTATTTGAATTCACGCGGGGAACCAGTCCGTCACACGACACGCACGCAATCGATCACTCCCCCAGCGTCATTTCAAAGGGATCGATATTATAGGACTCTTCATGCCGTTGGTGTCCAGATTCATGTCTGCGCCTTAGGGTGGAGTGGGTTAAACTTAGAAGTGCACTTTGATATCGTATCTATCGGATCGAAGGAACAAAATAAGGTTTCGACGGATTAGTAACCTATAATACCTGCTGGCAAGACACAATCTCGGTGATTCCCCTTCACTTTTTTCAGCCAACTACATGCGGGCATACCGGTGAAGCAACAAGATTACGGTACAATCTTCAACGGGAGGTGGGATGCCTGACTAAAACCGGTGGATGAGATACAGTAACGTACTCGTAGTACAGCCTTTTTATGGCTTTTTGTGTTTTTGTTTTTCTGTTACCCTGCTTGAATAAATTCACTTTTTCGCTCGCCATGCCAGTTTTCGTTGTGCATCCTCAGTGCAACTGCAAACATCAATGCTGCCAACCGGGATTCCACTTTACAAGCGAGTGTTTGTGAGAAAATAGCTGTGGCTTACGGTACGCTAGGGTAATATGCCTTGTTGGAATGATAGCTCGATAATTGGTGAAGATGGTGGAGTGGGGCCACCAAACGTTGACGCCGGTCGCCCAAAGATGAACTTACCCACCCATCATTCATCCACGCGAAGAGGTAAAAATGAAGCTGTGTGGGGAAAACCTGGGATTTAACTTACCTTGACATACCGGTATCACACAAACTGTGAATATCGTACAGACGGACGGGCAAACAGACAGACAGATATGCACGTTAGGGCAGTTGGTGCGGAAAGCGGTATAGGAATAGCATATTTGATCCATACTGTGATGCTTCTTGCCTGTCGCCGGGGTATCATAACAGCTCTCTCAAGAAGCAAGCAAGTCAACAAGCAATCACTTTGTGGGAGTGACTTAACTTATGCTTCGATCTCCACCTCGTTGTTCAAGCCGTAAAGTCCTGGTCAGATAACACCCACCCTCCCTGCCGGGAAGGCGCAACCCACGAACCAGTTCCGAAGAACCTTATCCCCCGCTTCGCTGGAGCCCCAACCCCAGCCTCCTCCCGCCGCTCCTTTACTTGGACAAAAGGCCATAACACGATTTGCGCTATCCCAGAGAGCGAGTCAGACATAGGGCTGAACCAAAGGATAGCTCACGATACCGGTACTCGAGTATATGGGGCTGAAGATTGGTTAGCGAGGGCGCTTAACCATTGCGTAGCCACCGTGCAGCAACCCACAACCGTGGCGTTCTGGCCGAGAAAAGAAAAGCAAAAGAGTGAGGGGGGGAAGAAAGTGTGAGGTTGGAAAGGGGCCGGCGCTCGTGGAGAAGGGTGACCAAAGTGCATTTTGCTTTTTTTGTGTGTGCTGGGTTCTGATTGTTCAGCCGAACCTCCCCTGGTTGGTCCAAGGCTTGTCTCGACCACTCGGAACGCTTTCTCCAGCCACTGCACCAAGAGTTCAACACTTTTTTTTTCCTTCACCAGAAGTGAGCTTCAATGTGTGGACAGGATTCGGCTGCATAACTCGTGTCACACACACCTAGTTCCGACCGACCGACCAGACCAGAGTTCGCCAGACTTTTTTTCCTTCTGTCTCTCTTCATCAGGCCCACGCCCTAAGTGAAGTATCGCCGTTGCCGTGGCAGCCAATCGGTTATGACATCTCCCAACTCGTGATTCTGGTTTTGTTTTTCTGTGATTCTGGGGCTAGAGGCTGGGGATTCATCACGATGATTAGTAGAGAAGCGCAAGTAGAGAGATGCGAACTGACAAATACTGTAATACTACGGTATTGGAGGGCTTGGTATTATGGCAGGGAGGAAATGGTCTGCTTGAAATTAGATGTTTGATCGTACTCGAGCAGGTGAGAGTGCAGTGCCCTGCAGCATGCAGTCATGTCCGGGGGATATGGTAATCGAGATTGTATTTGTACTCGCACTTGTATCAGGCTGCACTGGACCACCGGTTGTGCTGTACGACAGCCTCCATCAGCACACGATGATACAGTAAGGCAACACCTGCGGGAAGACATCCAAAAAACCGCCGATACAAACCTGACCCTCTCCCACTCCAAAAGACAATTGTTTTTGAAAAAATATTTTGTCAACACCCGTTAGAAGGTTACATAGCGGTGAGGGAAAAAGTGGGAAACATATATACTGTACTCGAGTATAACAACAGTAAAACTTTCATAATTTTCAAAAGACGATCTCAACCAAGGCGTATTTATTTTTTGTTATTTGCTCATGTCATTTTCGACAGCCTTTGCTTGCTAAAATGTGATGCTAGCCCCCGGCCATATGTACCCAGAAACAGGGGCATGGGCGCTCAGAGAGAACAGATACTTGTACTTCACCCAGCTGTGTATCCTCTTTCTGATGCTTAGGATTGGGGACGAGCGCTGCGCACTTTTGTTTGTTTGATTTTGGTCATTATGCCAGAGCGGTAAGAGTTGCTGAGCAATGAGATACAAACATCCTGAACTGGGCATCACAAAATCTACCCGGTTTAGATACAAGGATAGGAACCCATTAACCGGAACAAACAGAGGTACTCTACATTCGGCTGGCTGACCTGAGATAGCTCTTCCGTGACTTCTTGCCAGACCTTGGTGCCAATAGCATCTGCCTCAATAATTGAGCTAAAGGCTCGAAAGCACAATAGAAACCCCAGAATTTTTTTCCAAGTCTTTTCTTGCCGCATTCTGTGGCATTATTCGCTTAGTTCGGTGTTATCAAGGTAATGTCTTGGTGTTGGCGGGATACGAGTTTGCATCCATGGTACGCGGTGCCCACCCCTGGGAATATCCACTCAATCCCCATTCTGGGTCGTGATATTATTATCAGAAAAAGGAAGGGCACACCACTGCAAAATTTGAGTTTGTCTCCCCCTATCTGTAACGACGGGCTGTGCGGAATTAGGGAGGCTACTCTCCCGCTCGGTGATATCCACTCCTTAATCGGGATGGCCAGAAGGAAAAGTCCCTTATTTGTTCTGCGCGCTCCCTTCCCGCCAGCGGATCAATTTGTTTGAGTCCCGTACCACAATGTACGCTACTGTATTGCGCCTGTGGATTCTCTCTTCTTTCGATTAGAGTGTGGCGTGCAGCGCACACAGACGGGAATGAGAGAAAAAAAGGGGGGGAGCAAACTGAGTGAGAACAACAAAGTAGCTTGTTGTGCTTTGTATGATATTATGTACAAGTATGCATCTCGAATATGATACCTGGGATACTTACCTTGCTTTCTCCCTTTGTCTGGCCCCGGGGACATTTTCAACCAAAGAGGTGCTGACAAGCAATGGGTTGGCTGGTTGGACGGACCAATTGGAGAGAGCGCCGTGGTTTGAATTGAGAGTGGGAAAGGGAAGAAAGGATAAGAATGGGCGAGCAGGGTGTTGCTAAAAATAGTATTTGAACAGCCCTTTGACTCGGTAATTAAGCGCGAAACATGCCCTGGCTCGTTGAAGCCAGCCCTTCCGCCCAACCTGTAAGTCCTCAGTGGATGCGAATCTACAAGTACAAACCTCCGGTTACAACGGCGCCGTGATAGAGACTACGCACGTGCTGGATGGATGGACAGATCTCGAGTGCCCACCGCCCTGTGATTCTTACAAAGAATTACCGTATCCGGATATATCTGTAGATAGAAAAGGAATCAAACTTACAAGTGGATAGCTGAGCCACATGTCGGAATTGTCATTTTATTATTTATTTAGAAAGGGGTAAGAAAAGACCCATTTTAAGCTGACTAGTGATTCTTTTGAGGAGCGGCTGTGCATGTCTTCTTCACACTGATTTGTCCCAAACTGGGCTGGGAGCTTATTGTGCTTTATTTTTCTATTTTATTGCACCCACCGGGATAACGGCTTGGGAGGGATGGTTGCGTCTGTGGAGGGGAGCAAAGATATTATTGGGCGAAGATGGACATGGATCATAACAGACCGAAGGGAATAAAAGAGAATCCATGCTTGGAAGGGCGAGGCTCAAAAAAAGCCACTCACTCGCCCTTTCCGCCATCCACTTTTTATTTGCTTTTTTAGGACTTGGATGGTCATTGTTGTTCGTGGTGGGGTGGGATAATAGTATTCTTCGTTTCTTGTGCCATGACATGAGGAAATATCAGTAAGGTACCGTCTTGCCACTTGTTTCTGCCTCTGCTCGAGGAGCCTTGTGTTCATAGACGGAGAAGAAGAGGCAGGAAAATTTGAGAAGGAAAAAAAAAAGGAAACATGGCTGGAATTGAAGACTCCGACGACCAATCGATTGCGGCCTCATGTAGCATATGTATCAAAAGGCTAGCAGGCGGACAGCAGCATCGTCACCATCCCCATTACCTTCGTGAACGGTTCAATGGGGGAGTAGGTGCGGCCCAGGGACAGCATTACTGCTGGCCCATTCTGCCTCTTGTACCGACTGATGCTGCCAACACGCTCACTTCCACGTCTTCATGGTTTCCCCCAATAGAATTTGTCCAGGGCTGGTGGAAAAACAAAAGGGAAGGACAATGGAGCCAAGAACAGTAATGGTCCCGGGCACTTGAGATCAACCCAAAACCAACACAATAATGGCAGTTTTCTAAAATTTCCAACCGCAGCCACATCTTTGGGAATATACGGCCCCGTAGAGGTGCCCAGAAGACACTCTCCTCCTGCTCCATGTTTTCTAGCTTTAAACAAGAGCAAGTATTCTATAGACAATGAAATTTTTGAATCACCCATGCAGGGCAATCCCCGGGGTGATTCAAGCCATGCCCAACTTTTTTCGTATGTATTATATAGGCGCGATGAATTACTTATGGCGGTGATTTCAACTTTCAAGTGCCCACACAATACTTGTACCGGTACGAGCGCGAGACATACCGGTTCACTGCTTCCGTGAGAGAGAATACTGGTGAAAATATTAGGATCAGGGGAAGGGTTTGTGCAGCGGCCACCACACCTTTTTTTTCGTTCGCTCCTTACCATGGTGGGTGACTCTTGGGTGCCACATACAATTTTGGGGGTGTGTGCTTACCATCCAATGTGTGGCTCTACATATAAACTCCCCGCTGCTCCTCTCCTCCCCCTTCTCCACCACAGCCATTTTCGGTCTTCTCAACGTTCCATCCATTCTTTCGTCACTCTTCACCTCTTACCATCGCCTGGTTTGTTTATACCATCGTCGCTCACTGTACCGTCATTCAAACAAACTTTCCACGTTCCAACTTTAATTTCCGAATAAACACTTTCACTTCATCAACTTTAAACCCAATCAAAATGCAGTTCAAACTTCTTATCGCATCTGCTTTCTTCGCTGCCTCTGCCTCTGCCATTACTGGTAAGCTTGGGGATGCAGCCATCATCACTGATAACCCAGCTGGTGCAAGGTAACTAACTTTCTCACCGTGCGATCAATTCTACAAATGGCTGACCCTCTTCTCTTCCATCTAGTTATGTTGCCAGCTTCCCCTCCAACGGCACTGTAACTGGTTCTGCCAAATTCTCCAGCACCGGTAACGGAACCGGTGTCGAGGTCTCCATCGACTTCAAAGGCTTCAAGGGAACCACTGGCCCATACACCTACCATGTTCACGACCAACCCGTCCCCGCCAGCGGAAACTGCAACGGTACTCTGGCTCACTTGGACCCCTACCAGCGTGGACAAGCCGACCCTTGTGACCCCAAGTACCCCGCTACTTGTGAGGTCGGTGATTTGGCAGGAAAGCACGGCAAGATCCCCAACTCCAACGGCTCAATGTTGGAAGTCTACCTCGTCTTTGTCGACAACTACATTTCCACCAAGCGGGGAATCGGCGCATTTGTCGGTAACCGCTCTATTGTCATCCACAACAGTGCCGGTGGCCGCATCGCCTGTGCCAATCTCACAGCTGTCGGTGTCAAGAGCCCTGCCGCGCCATCGCCTTCCAACGGCCCTATTTCACCGGCCTCGGGGGCTTCGGTCACCACTGTTTCTGGGTTCCTTGGGCTTGCGGCCTTTATGGTTGCTGCCTTTGCTCTGTAGATGTTTTTTTCCTTCATTTCTGAGCATTGGGTGGACTAGACGATGATCCGGGGGTATAGTAATTACGGGGATGATGGGGCGATCGGAGCTTAGAAAATGGAAAAACGGTCACCTAGGCCAAAAATGACTGCTTTTTCACTGCTACATAGTGTGCTTTTATTTCGATGGATTCCGGCCCTGTTACTCGCGTTAACGACTCAGCAGTAATGGGTGTGGGAATTGTACATGCTTTTCTTGATTTTTACATTCTTCTAATTCACTTTTTCCCTTTGTGTTTTTCTTTTCTCGGGTTTACGGTTTTGCGGGGTTTTTTTTGTTTTCGCTTTCTAAACGGGGTTTTTTTTCTTGTTATTGTTCTTATATCATGTTATGGGGTTTCCTATAAAGGCTGTATCATACTATCATACCCAAAAATATGCTAAAGTCTTCATCTAAGAAATGAGCGTCACGTTTTGTTTGTTTGCCGTAATTTTGATTTTTTTTCCCTCGCAGACGTTATCGGTAAAGCATCCCCCCCCCCCTGCCCCTGGTCTATTATGATCCGCCCCCCATGTTGATTAAGATTGCCTCCCCAGGCTCCAACCAACCCCGGCAGACAAACGCCGGCACTCCAAAAAGAGAGAAGATCTCTTCCCTTCCTCACCTCGCCTCCAGCTGCTCAGGTCACCCACCATCCATCGCCTGACAGGGATACCGCGCGATTGCCACCCCCCTTCATTCAGCCAAGTCCTCACCGCACAAGTTAATTACACGTTCCACCTGGCCCGGAAGCTATTCATAAAGTATTCGGGCACCTCTCACTTTGTCAATGCCGGTCTTGGTACCAAGTGTCCGAATACTTTCTAAATGGGAAAGTACCATCACCGGCCGAAGTTCCGGGTATCAGGTAAAAACAACCCGCCACTCCTCCACTTCCACCATTAAGATAGCACTGAACCGTGCAGTTCCTGTACCGGTGGGCGCTTGCTCGAATAATCCGTCAGACCATACTTACTTGTACCGTACTACCGGTAGCAAGGTACTGGCTGCGCTCACTTTGTTGCCCAACCGTAAATCCCCCCCCCTCCCCTTTTGTCCGCCGAACCAAGAAGTCCAAGAATCTGGTAACTACCGTAACTAACTTAATTCTCAGTACCCCTTTGTATCACACAGAGGCACATTACCATTACCCAATAAAGGATCAACGGATATTCCCGCACCAGCCCGCGAATGGCTACTCGTATGGTTAACTCGACCAAGTTAACAGATTTTTAACAACCTCCTAAGGATCCGGTATCCATACCGGCATATGGTGAGGGACATCCGGAGCCGGAACCCTCGGTAAAAAAGAAACTATCGCCCATCTCCAACCACCGGGGTATTTTCAACCAACCACCCCTATTAAAACTATAGCTCTATCGAGAGGTAGACTGGACGACTAACCCTCTACGCGTTGATAGAGAGAAAACAGGAGCATCTCAAGCTTTCATGGAGCTCAATATTGGGCTTGGGAAGCAGATCAAAATTTTGGCAGGAGCAGGAGAAATGCCCAGTGAGGACATATTAATTACTGATGATTCCCCCGACAACGCCTGTTAACAGCTATTTTGCCAAGATATTAACCTGTTCGGTACCCGCGCTTGGCAATTTGCCTGTCCTATTACTAAGCTAAAATGAATATCCTCCCGTTCCTGTTTGCAAAAGCCCCTCACCTATACCCTACCGGTAAGTTACCGGAAAGGAAAAACAAGCACTAAACCAACCCCCCCCCCCCTCCCCACTTCTCTGGAGATTCACTTTAGATTAGATTAGAGACCTACGGTACGGTATGCTCTGCCCACAGGAGGAGATATCGCGAATCACAAAGCAGAGCAAGTTTCACGTTGACTATATGTATGTATGGTACTTGTGATATACACACTACGGTGTAGGAAGTGAACTTCTTTAGAAACCGGACCTGTCTGCTGGTGGAAATCGCCCACCGGAAGGTGAAAGCGAGGTTGCGAGTTAACCCTCTTTGTCCGTGTGCCTTATCTATCCCTTGTGAGGTATCTGGGCCGGTATAGTAGGTACACTTCCATATATATGCTTGACAACGGATAGGGTAGGTAGGTAAAGGCAGGGGGGCTGCTTCACTAGGCATCACTCGTAGGAGGCCTTGTCTTGCCGCCGTACAGTGCTAGTACAGTACTCGGTTTGGAGGGGGCTTGGTAGTGGGTTTGGTTGGGTATTCTAACTACCGGTACTCTACCATGTGGGAGGGAGAGAGGGAGGGAATTAACAGTTGGGGTTTGTTCGCTCGCTAATAGGTAGGTGTTATGTATAGTTGGGGTTTGTTTGTTTGTTAATAGGTAGGTGTTATGTATAGTATATAGTAAGTCACACTGGCTAGCCTATGATAATATGATAGAATTCATTGACACAGTGCTTCTGCTAATCTATGATACCGGTAGCGTGCCAGCTGGGTGTTGGGTGGACTTGAAGATCGAAGGCTCGGCGGCACAAGTGCCGCAAGGATGTTTTTGTACGAGTATTGCACTGTGGGTGCACAGTGTATGGGGGCGGGGGGGTAGCCGAACTGGATTGTGATAGTTTGTGTTATGCCCACTGGAGGGTTATCATACTGCACCGGCAGTAGTATTCACATTACTACGGCAGGCTGGTTGGTCAGTTTGTCGGTTGGGTGGGCTGTTGGTTGGAGCTAACTTGGACTCTAGTAGGGGGGGGGGATTGCTATTCCACCTAGGCATGGCATGATTGGAGGATGGGCGAGGAGCAAAAAGGGAAAAATAGCTCTATACATCCATAATTATGACGAGAAACCGTAGGAAATTGAATAACATCGGCAAGATTCGAACTTGCGCACCCGAAGGTTAGGGGCTTTGGCCCCTCTCGCCATAACCACTCGGCCACGATGTCATATAGGTTTCCCACTTACTTTGGCATTCTTAAGCCAATTTAGTAAATGTCACGACGATGGCAGGAACAAAAAGTGCGTGATTTGAGTGGGGGTGGTTTTATGAAGGTTTCGCAATTCATTCATTTGGTAAAAAGATTTGGGCCGTATCTGCTTTCCCCCATTCTGACTCTATAATCTCCCCTCTCCGCCACGAGAAGTTCCCCTTCCTCCGGCACAAGTGTAGACCGTGTCTGTTGTGTAGTGTGATATCGAGCTGTGCAGTTCATGATGGCAGAGGGGCTATTAACTCCCACCACTATCGAATCCCAGTGACCCGTGGATTCGAGATCCTCAGGGGATGGATTCGAGATCCTCAGGCGGTGGATTCGAGATCCTCAGGCCCCTACCACAGATTCTTTTTTTAGATTCCTCGAGCCCTTTGGGCTGGATGGGTTCTCTTGACCCGCTCCATTCCTGTTCTGTTCTGGCAAGCTGGCCTTATCGCGGGGTAGTCGTTTCGGACCTTTTGGCGGCTTGATCTTCAAGTGCGTGGTGCTGGTTCATAGCTAGCGTTATATTCGCAAATCGCCTCTCCCGGTGATATTTTGAGCCTGGCGCCGAATGTTAGATGGTATTTACTAAAATGGGGAGAGGGTGGATGCGTACCCCGGAGCTTCCTCCTACTTTGGTGAGCCTTTGGTAGCGTCTTCCCAAAGGCCATTCCGTTAAGAGGGCTAAAAGTTGGGCAGTGGTAGACAGCGTGGTGCTGTTCTCGAAGACCTTGTCTCCGTTTAAAAGAGTTCCTTTTAAACATCCTTCTTGAGCAAAGTGATTAGCTATTGTCCCTGGTAGGCTCCAGCGGGGTTTTCTCACCTGTCCAAACTTTTGTTTCGTGCCCTGGAGCTTCAATTCGGGGCTGCGAGGCGATTTGGGTTGCGATTAGACGGATGTGTGGCATTCTAGAGACGAAGAGGCGTATTTATATACCATCCCTTCTTGCTTAATTACCCCATAAAGCGGTTTGAAACTACCCCGCTGCGCAGGGGGCCGCTATCGAGCAAGCAAGGAAGCGGGGTAGCGATAAGACAACTGGTGGACCTTTGTGTGACCCTGGAATCCACAACATCCTGGGGGTTATTTCTGCACTTGAAACAGTTTAATTAAAACCCCACAGACTCTACGTGTGCAAACCTAGACGCGGGTTCAGGTTTTTATCCGGTGGCCATACCATACAGTATCCTGATGCTTCTTCCTTGGCTTTAGGGATTCATTCTATGCGCTTTTTTGTTTTAGTGGGATGAGATCTCTCTGGAGTTGCGCAATTGGTTTTCACTTTAGTCGATTCTTATCAACGCCACGGTAAAAGCAAGGTCAAAGCTATGAGCAGTGAGGGATTTCGTAACAAAGGTGGAATGAAATGGGCTGGCGCTGCATTCTGAGCACCCGTACACCTCGGAATCCATTGGTAATATGATCCCGTTACCGCAGCGGGATAGTGATTATGACGTCTTTTCTGGGGCCGTGGGATCGAGAGATTGGGATCGGGATTGGAACCGGGAGCGGGCGGCTAGTACCGTGTCGTGTTTTAGATTTTGGTAGCGGGAAAAGGTCTCGATATACAGTATTGTATTGGCAAGGTTGGTCCGTGAATCCTGGTTAATTTTCTCTTCTATTGGACGCTCCCTCGAAGCCTCTGCGGGTGGTGGTGGTAGAGGGTGATATGTGTTTGGCGCGGGCTGCAGCTTATGGAGTGAGCGTGGGGGAGGGCTTTTCTTATCAGTCTTGTGGCTTCTTGGTATTGCCCTTAACTTGATGTCATCATATTTGCCATGGTTTGCTGAGTCGGTGTGCTGTTTTGGCGAGCTCTGGCAAGAATAGCGGACCTTTTACGACTTGACCCTGCATACCATGTTATGGGGATAAGGTTGACTTATCGTGACGAGGAATTGAGCTTTCAATTGAAAAGACCAAGTGTTATAGTGGAGGGGCAAGGGCTGTAATAACAAGGGGAAACGGCATGGTACAGTGGCCTAACTCTGCAATATCTGTCTACTTGATAATATGAGAAAAGGATCGGAAGATGTTCAGTCAGGTAGATCTAACTAACACCACGATCAATACATTCCCCATTGAGGTCCTAACTATATCCTGTAGTCTGTAACAGTGACTCGGGGGGCTATCAAAGCACACAAACGAGGGGGTTCTCCTACTCGGGTGAATAATTCGCAGATAGGGGATGCGAAGCTAATACCCACCAGCAGAGGATTCATACATTAATCTTCAATACAGTACCTCTGTGCTGTATAGTTAACATGTGCTCTTTGAGGCACTTGTACTGAATGCTAACTCAATGATTTACGTATACCTAGTGACAGAAACTATGGTATCATCATTAAGTGGGGGGTAATTACGATAGACTTGGGCGAACGATCGATGCGCCCAGTTTGTGGGAATCGAGCACAATTCAATTGGACGCAGAGCAAACGAAAATGAGGAATATGACCTATAATTTTTCCCATACGCACTATCGTGCCAACGTGTTACGGAAGTCTTGGTGTAGCAGCAAAGATACTGCGCGCGATTTGGAAGTGGAGTGCCGGGACGCGTCCCCTGCACATGCCCTGTGGAGGGAAAAACAGAGGGGTTGTTCACCAAGTGTATCACGAGGTCTCGGGGTTCCCGGGACCCCATTTTTGGGGAACTTGCCCAGGGGGCATCGGCCTGAGGGCTTTAATGTCGTGCCCTTGGTTGCCATTTTTGGGGGTCTGTCAGGGAGCTAAGGAGTAGCGGTGGTCATAGAGAGTCACTCGTGAATACGAAAAACTGCCCAGTTCATCTCCCTCCCGGATTGGACCGTTCATACAGACAAGAGACAAGGTAGCTTTTCAATCAAGGGATCGTTGCCACAGTCATAAAGGGGAACATGGGAATGGCAAAACTTCACTCAATCTGATCGAGGATCTTGCCTATGGACGCGGCTTACATCCTTAAGAATATTTCCAAGGTGGTATAACGGATTAGTTCATATATCTTAACGCAGGACTCCGTACGCAGTAAGAGGGCATGAGGTTGTTAGAGTCGATGAGAGCGCCAGTTTGTTGTGGTTGGTCGTGGAAAAGCAAGAGGTTTGAAAAGTTTTCAAGAGTGAAACAGATTGTTCTGGAGTTTTGTGGTTTACGGAGAGGGGTCTCCCGATATCTTCTTCTTTTGTCATCATGAGGGCACAGAGGGACGGGATCATGGGTGGAGGCAGAGAGGTATGTGTGGAGACTCATGGGAGGGTCGGGATGATCTTGTAACGTTCTATCTACTACCGCCTTTACCGTTAGTTGGCTTGAGGAGTGAGAGAATAATGATCACCACACCTTTCCTACCTCTCATCCAACGTCCAAGCCCCAAACCACTCCACTGATTCTACCTCTCCGCCGCTCGTTACTCGCCCCAAGAGAAATCAGTCAGGTTTTCGGCCACTCTAATCTCTCGAATAAGAGGTGATGCAGCAGGCTGCCCTGTGGCATGCAAACTGTACGGCTGTGTTATGGTGGAGGGTTTATGGGGAGCATACCGTCAGACGAGATTCTAAGAGAGCAAAACCATAAAGGGTTATCTTACCCACTACTTCCCATAGCTTTATGACTTAATTACTGGCACCTCCTCTAGGAATGGTATTTTTCGAAGTGCTCATCCATAATGAGAGTCATAATTGGTCACTCACTAAATACTACGCGTGGAGGCCTAAGTCGAACGTCGAGTCAGCTGCAGCAATGATATTTTGAATTCGGTCCCAATGGTAAAGGGTGAGTAGAGCGGGGCGTTGAGCATCTTATTTCTCACCAGTTTTTCACTTAGAGAAATCAAGGAGGCTCAGTCACTTAGCCACAGATAGCCTGGGCATGCATTTATTGGGTGCTATTACCCACACCGGAATCTCCCCGGGGGGTTGAGAAGGTGACGCAAATACCAATTTCTCAGCCGCCATGCGCCACTTCCCGATTTCTAACGAGGATATCTGTCCCTTTCCTTCTTACAAACCTCCTCCGACCCAAAATTGCCCTTCTTTTCCTTAACAACAGCTTTTACCTATTACACCGGTCTATCAAAACCCAACTATTACTGAAAATGAAGGGTCTCGGCTCTCTATTCACGCTCGCTTCACTTCTGTTGGTTGCGACAGCCAGTAATGTCATCGATTTAACCCCCGATAACTTCGACAAAGAGATTTTGCAGAGTGGAAAGCCGGCATTGGTTGAATTTTTTGCTGTAGGTCTCTTTTTTTTTGAATTCACAAACCCCCGAGATCCGGCGCTAACCTTATTTATTTAATAGCCGTGGTGCGGACGTGAGTTAGTTGAGCTGTATCGAGATGGGGATGTAGCTAATTTGGGATGGAATAGACTGCAAGAACCTTGCCCCCGTCTACGAGGAGCTTGCGGATTCGCTTGTCAGTCAGAAGGATAAAGTTACAATTGCTAAGGTCGATGCCGATAGTATGTCACTATTACCATGGGGGTGTTTGCGCCCTGGGCTTCGGTTTTGCTCACTAAAATATCCACAGATCACAAGTCACTCGGAAAACGGTTTGGCGTCACCGGCTTCCCAACATTGAAATGGTTTGACGGGAAGTCTGCCGATCCCATCCCATACGAATCCGGCCGGGACTTGGAGGCACTTCAAGCGTTCGTTAAGGAGAAAGTTAGTGGATTGAAGCTTAAGACCAAGCGTGAAGCGCCAAGCAATGTTATTGCACTCAGCGATGCCAACTTCGATAAGATTGTTCAGGACGAGAAGAAGGATGTCTTGGTTGAGTTCTATGCGGTTTGTTCACGTGGGTTATCTTTGATGAGGCCACTGCTAACAGGAACTTTCAGCCATGGTGCGGTCACTGCAAAAGCCTTGCTCCAATCTACGAGAAACTTGCCAAGAACTTTGCTTCTGAGCGCAACATTGTAATTGCCAAGCTTGATGCCGACTCTCCTGGTGGGAAAGCCTCTGCCGAGAGGTACGGAATCACTGGTTTCCCTACCCTAAAGTGGTTCCCCAAGGGATATTCTCCCAAGGAACCCATTCCGTATGAGGCTGCCAGGTCCGAGGAGGCATTGACTCAGTTCATCAACAAGCATGCCGGTACCCACCGTGCTGTTGGCGGGGGTGTCGATGATGCGGCAGGAAGAATTGCTTCTTTGGACACCATTGTCCAGAAGCTTATTTCGGGAGAGAAGGATGCCGAGAAAGAGCTAGCAAAGGCCGCTGAAGAAGTCAAGGAGAGATATGCTGCATACTACCTTAAGGCAGCCGACAAGCTCTCCAAGAATGCAGACTATGTTAAGAAGGAGATCAAGAGGTTGCAGGGGATTGCCGCTAAAGGCGGTTTGGCCCCGGAGAAGTAAGTGCATTTCTACCAACCCACCATATTTATTGCAGATAGCTTACAGTAACTTAGGTTGGACGACATCCTAAGCCGTAAGAACATACTCACGCAATTTCTCTCCAAGGAGAAGGAAGAGAAGGAAGAAACCAAGGACGAGCTGTAAATCAATGATTTCTTGATTTCTGCTCATTTTAAATTGGCTTTACGCTCTATTTTTCCTAGTCCTGGGTTTTGTGGTGTTTACTCGGATTATCTTCATGGCACAACGTGGTTTTGGTGGAACTAGGTTATGTAAAAATATGTATGAACCATGATAAGTGCTTAATACAAATTAATCTCGTAGGACGTATATGCATATGTTTCTCTTGTGGCTCGGAGAATTGGAGTTCCATGATTTAGCCGCAATATGGGGGGCAGTCTTGTGCCGAGAACCCCCGGCGTTTTTGAGGAAAAGCGATTTATTCATTTATCCTGTTCAAAAATCTTTCCTGGTAATCCCCATAAGGCAGCGCACTCGTAATTTTCTTCCATTTGTGAACTTTACTAGGCTTACATATTTTTGCATGTATATGATTGGCCAATAGTATCAGATTCAAGAGTGCAGAAAGTGAGAAAAATACGCCTAGATCCAAGTACTCGAGGAGTTAGCCGTCGCCAGTTATTGCACATCCAAATAAGCAAACCAAACTCTCAACCTCTTAAAGACAATAATGCATGTATTTCAATGCCAAATAGATAGGGACACAACTCTTTCGGCCAAGCAATTGCAAAATACTCCCGCTAGTCTGAATTTAAGACCGTAAGATCAGTTAGTAACAATATGCAATGAAGTCAGGCATTATTGTGAGAGCACACCGAGACGCATTCCCGTACGAAAGGCAGAAAACATAAGAAAAGAGGGCAGATGGGAATAAAGATGTGTCCGGAGAGTAACCTATTTATCTTGTACTAAAATCGAAGTTGTGGAAAAGACTTGTGCAATCTATCCTCAGTATGAAATAGTAACATAAATAGTATCATACACCATTTTTGATCAGATACACTCCATCTAACAGTGTTTGTTATTATCAAATAACCTTTTTCAGTCCACCCCGGGTTCCCTGCTTGATATCCCGTGATTCGAGCTGGTAAGTTCGTTTTCATTTCCCTTGTTATTCACATTCCCCTAATACATATTGCTTTGACCAATAGAACGAAACTTTAAGCTAGCATTGATGGGGGGGGTGCTTTTACAGTTAGGAAAGCGATCTGCTACTAAGTATAAGTGTTGACAAGTTAGTTGAAAAGGCTTTACAGAAAAGGTTTGTATTATGACTAGTGTGAAAAGACAGCTATGACACTACCGTAGGTTAACTTTTTAGTTTATTAACTATAACTTTATTTGTAGGCATTACCGGGTTCATTATTATTGACTTTATTGAATTGCTCAGGGGTCACAGGACTTCGAGGACACGAGTACCGGTAATTAATGCTCTACTGGGCGCAGTGCTGTACCCGAGTACTATACTAGTACAGACTGTACTCGTACAGTACTTGATTTTATGGGCCATGACCACCCAACCGTTGCCCCAGGCCAGGATGCACGGACATACTCGGGACAGGCAATTCCAGGCCTTTCACACCGACACCGGAATCGACAAGCCAGTGCAGAGAAACAAAATCAAGCTTTTAGCAATGAATACACGCCCTTTCCAGAAGAAACCCGCCCGCAGGCTAGAATGCTATCATACCAGCGCTTACCCCCCCCGCATAGACAAAGGGGCTAATATCGGAGGTATGATATAATAAAAATAAATAAAAACAATAAAGACAACAACCAAAGGGTACAGTGCAGTACAATACTACCCCCTTTCCAAAATCCTCCTCCTCCGCTCCTCCAATCCATCGTCCAACCCACCACTCCCGAAACTCTCCGCAGAATCCACCCTTCCGACAACATCCCTACTCCCATCACTCCCATACCCACCCGCTCCGCCTCCCTCTATGGTCCCATATCCCCCAGTACCACCCCCAGCGGCACCTGTATCTGCACCACCACCACCACCACCGCTGCCGCTGTCGGGCAAAAATGCATTGTAAACCCAAAAACTGACCCTCCTTCTCAATCCTCCCAGGCCCGGCCTTTCCTCCCCCTCTGTGCCACCCCCACCGCCACCAACCCCCAACAACCTATCCCCCTCTTCGGCGTCGGTAGCATTAGCGGTAGCGTCGCGCCCCCTTCTCCATGCCCAAACCGCACCCGCCACCAACAGCACAATCACCAGCACGCCCGCCACGCCGACGAGCACGCCCCCAAGGGTTATCATGGAGACTTGGCAGCCGAGCGGCGCGGTGCGCATTTCCCAGCGCTCGGAGCGGGAAGGGCAAGGGGAGGAGTGCAGTGGTGTGGTGAAATTTGCTGGAACGCAGGTTTGTGTCTGTCTTGGGGGGGATGTGTTAGCTATTGTAGCAAGGCGGGAAGAGGAAGGCTATGGGGGGGAGAAGGACGAAAGGGCACCAGCCGCAGGTTGGATCAATGGATGATAGACAATCGTCGCAAGCGTTGCGGTTCCAGCATTTGCGGAAGGTTGGGTCTGAAGTGTTTGGTGAAGAGGACATGGTGTTGCGCGAATACTCGAGTATACGCTAGGGCTGGGATGAGCGAGGTGAAGAAGGAGGTCTGGGCGTGATTACTTTTACCATGGTTGGAGCTTGGCTTATGGATGTGGATTGGGCCACAAAACACTGTTTTCGGACTAGCCATCAGGAATAAATCGACAAGTCAAGACATATCAGTATCATACCATACGATAAAAGCTCCCGACCATGATATCGCAGCAATTGTGTCCCTGTACCACATCACTCAACCTTTAACCGACACCCAAGAACGCGGCCAGCCTCACAATACAACTAACGCACCCTCCCGCTATAGCTAATTTTATATCCGTAGCATTTATTGCTCATTGCCATCTCCATCTCAAGACCACTGCAACCAAGCCACACCATTTAAAAACACATCAAGCTAAAATTTCGTAAAAAAAAAGGATACAAAAAGAAAACCGAAGAAAAGGAGAAAAAAAATCAATGCCCCATCTCCACCTATTAAGTTTTCATTTTGAATTTTAGTTAATTGAACGCCCTGGCAAGTGCTCCCGGAAAAAGATACGAAGTTTGAATTGACTGCCTGAGGAACACTAATTCTGGAACGGTCGAGATTTAGGGATAACGGAGGAGATTGTGAAGATCAAGGACGAAAGGGAATGCCGACAATCTACTTCTTCCTCAAGTTGGTACTGAGCCATTCCAATCCCTCATAAAGACCATCTCCGGAAGTAGCGCAGGTTGATTGGATATACTAGAATGGCTGTCAGAGTGGCAAATTTTAGAAGGCACACGGCGGAAAAACATACCCAAGCCCTGTTCCTCAAACTATGCAGCCCAAGCTTATCAGTGATCTCTGCGGCATTCATAGCATTCTAACTCCAGATCAGTAAAAAGCCCAATAAATGTGACCCGTTGATTAATGCTCACCGGCAAATCTTGTTTGTTGGCAAACACCAAGAGCAAAGCATCCCGAAGCTCATCCTCGTTCAACATTCTCTGAAGCTCCTCACGCGCCTCGCTGACACGTTCCCTATCATTGGAGTCGACAACAAAAATGATACCTTGGGTATTCTGGAAGTAATGGCGCCAAAGAGGACGAATCTTGTCCTGTCCACCAACATCCCAGACAGTGAAGGAGATGTTCTTGTATTCGACAGTCTCAACATTGAATCCTGTAATTAACCGTTAGCGAGATATTAAAAATAAAAATAAACACATGGTACTACCATGTCTCAGACTCTTCCATATGCGGAATGTCCCGACAAAAGCAAAGAGCGGGAAAAAGAAGCCTCTTACCGATGGTGGGGATAGTAGTAACGATCTCTCCAAGCTTCAACTTATAAAGGATTGTAGTTTTACCAGCGGCATCCTAGGCGAGAGAAGGCAAAAACGTAAGCAATCCAGTCAGCCCCAACTATCCCTGCATCATGCCAATGAAAAAACGAGAAAAATTGGCATCAAGCGACCCGAGGTGTCCACAGATAAAAGCAAGCATAAGAAAGATAAGGGAAAGAATATAAAGAAAAGGCGAACATACCAACCCGACCATCAATATACGCATCTCCCTCTTGCCAAAGAGGCCAGATAAGAGCTTCGACACTGACATACCCATGATTGCGGTCGTTCGAGCGTGTTCTCGTTAATTTCGTGAGGTGGAAAGAGCTACAGAAAAAGGATTTCTCTATCGTTCAGAGGAGAAAGGTCAGCGGCTGAAGGTGAAACGTTGGATGCTATTGACACGTGGCTGGAAGGGACAAGCGAGAAAATAAAGAACGGTGATGAGGCAGAGATGAGGGGAGGGGGGGAGGTATGGGATTACTGAGGGGATAGGGATAGCGTGATACGGGCAAAACAAAAAAACAAGATTTTTGTCTCACAGAAAAAAAATCCCCCGGTGAGTCGGATAAAGGAAACAAATACCAAGAGTTTTTTTCTTCTCACAGAGCAGTGAGGCTGCGATGTGGAAAGATATGAGATGGTAGGGGCGAAGGAGGAACAGGAGAAGGGAGCAGACAAGAGGAACCTTGTGTGATGGGAATAGAATGGGGGGGGGGTATAGGTACCGACAGGGCAATGAAGACAAATGGAAGACGGCGAGAACAAAATATAGAAAAGTTCGAAACGAGGGGAAAAAGTGCCACTCACAAAAAAAGAGGAGGATGATGATACAAAGTAAGAATGTACTGAGTAACGGATGGAGGGAAAAACAAGAAGAAAAAAGATTAGACGTTACTCCGCAGAGTCTCTTGTATTCCTTGGAGGGAGCTTGGAGGGAGAAAACAAAAGAGGTTCGTGTTGAGAGAAAGGTTGACGATGGCCTTAGTGGAGAGAGGTTGGTTGGGAAAAGCGCGAAAAAAAGGGAAGGGAAAGGGGCGGCGGGCAGTGGGCTGCTTCTCTGGGAAAGGGTTTTGGAGAGGCTAATTAGCTTGCTTTTTCCGGTTACACACGCTTTATCGGGGAAGACGCCAAAGGACTGTTGACCTGTTTGGGAGTACTGGTACAGGTACAAAGATGGACGTTCTCGCAGTGAACTTGGAACACTTAAATAGGAATAAAAGGGAGTACAGTTGCGGATTGCGTGAAGCCTGAATTCCCTCCTTTTGAATCCTTCCATGGGCACCAAAATCCATTTCGTGGAGAGGACACATCTATGAAGAAGGTTGCCCCTTCGCCACAAATTTCCCGAAGCAGGTCAATTAATCCACTTTCTACTATACGGTACTGCTCAAACTTGACACGATTCCTCCTCAGCCACAGCTAGGTAGCAGCACCTGCGGCACGAAGACCTCCCCTCCCGTCTGCTATCATTCAGCCATGATGTCCCGGATCGTGTCACCGATTGGGTGCCTTTGCTTATACCATCAACCAAAACGTGTTAAAAACCTCTGCATGACTCCCTGAATCTGCATGGGTGACCCACAATTCGAGTGAGCACTTGTGACGCCACGGCACACACACCAAACCCCGGCGGAGTGCATTATGAGCATGGCCAGATATGCCGCAAGTGGGGGTGGTGCATCTCCACCACTTTGTTTGGAAGCTACTCGCCGAGAGCTGTCATTAAAAGATGCCACATCACCACCACAACAAGGGCCTGGATATCGTGGTATAGTACTGTAGTTACCGGTAGTGCAGGCGAAGGAAGTCTCACAGAGGATCACTCGAAAACTTGGTACAACCTATCATCGGCTATTACGAGAATTGTTCACAGTCCCATATGACTAGCCAACAGAAACGCCAGATATACTATAGAAAGAGGGAAAGGAACGAAGGGAAAGGATAAAATAATATACAGTTTAAACCTCCATATCCTTAATCGGATGTAACAGCACGCTCTTCAGGCACATTCTGCCCTGCACACTTTCGAACTTTTCACCCCCCGCACCATCTACCTCCGCCCCAACCCACCGTTTCCACAGCTTTGAAGCAAACTGTGCGTTATAGTACCAACTTGTTCCTTGAAAGTTGTGCTCCTTCCCAAAGACGCTTCCCGTTCCACCAGCACTCCCCTTGGGACCACCATTAAACGTCCGTTCAAGGTACTTCAATGGCCACGCTCTGTCGACAAACAAAGGGTGTGGTGCGAAAACAGCCTTGAGCCCGTGTTGCAGTGCAACCGAGGGTGGCCACATTTCTGAGGCCATGGCGTGGCCGTGAAGAGCATTTTCAGCGTGCATTCTCATGAGAAGTTTTCGAGAAAGCCTACCGACGGCTACGACAGCGGTACGGCGTGGTGGACCTTTAGGAGACGTGTCTTCTATAGGGAACCCGTAGCCAGTGCTGTCACCAGAGAGAAACCAGGGTGCATCTTCCGGATCAAAGATCGGGTTTAATGATATGAGATCAGCTGGCTCATCTACTCCCCACGCAGACTCCGTGTCTTCCTCTGGGGTCTGGAAGGGGGGCTTCGGGTCCGCCGAAAATATTTTGACACTCTCTACTGGAACAGGCCCCCATATTGGTTTTGGCGATTTTGCTGCTACCGCCGAAGAGAAGTTGACCCAGCTGCCGTGGACAGAAGGGATGTAGTATCGCTCGTTGCGCTCCCAGAGATGCTTCCGTGGTTGCTTAGCAGCCCAAGCGTCCATCCCAGAGAACAGCTCATAGAAATGCCCAATATATCTCACATCCATCTCCCAATTCCATACAAAGTCGAACTCGGGATGACGATATGCAAAGTCTTGAACCGGAAAGAAAGTGGATCTGTACACCCCGTGAAGTTGTATGCCACGGAAGGTGTTATCCTTCAAGTTGTTATAGATCGCTCTCATCATGCTTTCGCTCCAGAGCTCCGCAATTCCCCAGAATTCCTCAGGGACATTCTCCCGTAGTGTTTTTTCGTAAAGCCTTTTGGAGGCCCATATTGGAAGCTCGTTGTCCTTGACGTGGACGAGGAGATAAACGGCGAACTCGCCTCCGGAATTGATGCTTAATTCTGAGATGAGTGATCGGATAGACGCCATATCACTAGGTTTATACTCGTAGCCGGTCCATGTTCGCAGTAGAACAGCAGCCCGAGGGTGAGGCCTATTCTCATCTGATTTCTCAGATCGTTTGTCGGGTGAGTGTGCTCCCTCAGTCAAAATCCCCTCCGGATCTAGGTCCTCTGGGTCTGGTGTGCTGAAGCGGTCTTTGTTCTTCTCAACGCATTCCCTTTGTACCTCCCCCCAATCAATCCCTCGCCAGTCTACCTCTTTCACGGGCATACCGCCCTGCCCCCACCCAGTCTCATTCCCGTTTGTGATATCCCCGTCATGCTCTGCTACACCCAGACCACCATTCTCCTTGCTGTATCCATAGCCATAAGTTCCGTATCGTCCATACCGATCAAAGCATAAATCATCCTTCAATCCCAATAGGGAATGACTTCCAAATACGGCAGCCGGCATTCCTAAGGCACCCCAATCAGCCTAAATATCCATGCTAGATACAACTAGAACCCATACCTTGGGGAATGCCTTCGAAGGTTCTGACTTCCGGCCTACCCCTCTCTCTCCCCGAGAAATCCACCCCGTAAGAACACTCTTTATACGCCCCCCGCCAGGTGCGCTCATACTCCTTCGACCAAAAATCAGGATAAGGATCAAAGACCATGCTTTTCGCCTCCTCCACAACCTCTAGACTCCCAGCAGCCTCGGCAATCTCTACAGGGGGATACTCCGGCCTATTGCCCTTCACCAGCCTCCCCAGCCCTGAATAATACCCTTCCAATAGCGCAAAATCCGCCCACCTCGGTTTCTCCGCTACAGCTTGACCCTCCGCGACCACTCGACTCGCAGAATGGCGGATAGCAACCTGTGAGAACCCAGCAATTGTGAAGGTAACCGATGCAAGAATGATCATGAATCTACACATGACCCTTTTTAATCGTGAGGTGACCGTGCCGTTCCACGGGAGTCGCCATTTTTCCGGGGGTTCGGCTCGGCTCGAGATTGGGAGGGCGCTGCAGAGGTGTGCTCTCGTGAACGGATTCCACGACATTGTAACCCGCGCAATTAGGGTATTTGTTTATGCTTTTATCTTGAGGTTTGGGGGCGAGGTAGAAGTCGGATTATATATTCTCTAGTCCCGTTATGGATATCATGAGTAGTTGTGGATGATGGCCAGGGGAGAAGGGATCTTATAATACGGTAAAAACTCGAATGATTGGACCATGTGCTACCGTAGTGTAGTCCGAAATCTCAGGAAAAGGGGGGGAAACACGCCAAAAACACGCCCCCCGAGACAAAAGAAAAAGTAAAAAAAATGCAGACCTTACTAGGAGAGGCAAGTCCAACGTCCTAACACATGGTCCATTTATTCGGGTTTTTACGGTATGACGGACGGCTGGCAGACGTAAATGTGTGCGGGTTAGGAATGCCCTAATTTCACGGTTGGCGTAAGAAAGTTCATGGAGCGGTATCATATGAGAAAAACGAAAAACCGAAGGCAGAGAGGCGACCGGCCTTCGTGATATCAATACAAGTAAGTGGGCTGCCACGAGGTCGCGTCCTCCTTGACTCCTAAGAGCATTGTGGGCTGTTATTATAATCGTTGTCCCGGCAACCGTTTTCCAATCCTAGCATGAACCAACGGGATGATGATAGCAACTTTAAACGCTATCAGCCTTATGTTAACGGTAAAGGTTCCAGGTTTTCAGGCCCTGTTTGACTACTAGACGACTCTTCAAGCCGCTGTTTCCTCGAAGGAGGTCAACCAATTGGCATCTGTCCGAGTGGCTCTTGGAGTCGTCTGTCATACATTAAAAATAAATTGTGATTTTTTTATATGGGCGTCTGAGGGATTAGAATTCATTCCTAGCACTGAAAAGGCTGAAAAATCCTATTTCCTGACCAAGCACAACTCGCGGGTGCCCAAATTTAGCCTTAGCGTGCTGGTAACGAATTCTAGTGTTTTAGGATAGTCAGCAGGCTGACTCCGAAGGAGAGGATAACATCTTAGTCAGATAACAAATATCATACTTGTATCATACTCCTGCGCTTATTCTGTGCAAGGGGTAATGGACAACCAGTCCTACAGCTTGCAGAGGAAAGAAGACTTGAATAGTGGCACAAGGTATTAGAAGACAGCAGCTAAAATATTTTTGCATCATTACAATTTCCCTTACTTCACAATATGTAGGGCTCTCTCCTTCCTGCAGAATCGGTGAAGGAGAATCTGCTATCGGACTATAATACTATCTTTCCCTTAGGGATAAACCTGCTCCGACTATATAGAATATTACTACTACTCCCATTGTGCTTGCCAGAGGAAGCCTAAATTTATTTATCTTTTTACCCGACAATTTTAAGGTATCATAGTCTTATAATTCTGTGGCATTGGAGGCCTTTGCTGTTAAGTTAATGGTTTGACAGTCCATCTCATGGTGTGGGGTTGGGGGCTACCACGGTACGTGTAAGCCGGATTACAGCCCTAAGATCGCCATGCTGGCTCTTGATGTTTCCCTGCCCGGGATCTGCCGTTGCAGTGTTTCCTGACACTGTATGATGGTCGTAGTATATCATGGCTTGCTAGAAATCGACGCCACTCGACTCGGATGTTCACGTGCGGGTTTCACCCAAATAAAATGGCCGTTCAACCTAAGCCGGGCCACTGTACGAGTAGGATGGGGCAGTTCACGAAAACTGGAAACGTTGCCCGAGTGATCTGATGTGATTGTCTGCACCAGGTGCTTACTGCCTAGCTAGCTTGAGGAAAGCGCCTAACATATCGGCGCTTTTCCATTATCAAGCTGGGAATGTGTAATGCCATAAATTTCCTGTACAGATCCACATCTATCGCTAGCCACTACTATACGTTAAATCCGACAAGCTCATTATCGTCATTTATTGTTGAAAGAATAGACCGTACGCCGAACAAACAAGCAATAGAGCCGTTAATAGGTGAAAAATGGGAGAAAAAACACCAAGGAAATAGTCGTGAGACGTCTCACCAGAATTACCGTTGTTGAAACGCCAGCTCCTTTCCAAAAAATAAACGTGAAAACAGTAAACTAAGATTGGGAAGAATGAGGAGAGAAAAGGGACATAATTTAAACTTTTTGTTCGTAATATCATTAACAGTTAGGGTTTTAGGCCACAATCATTCCTGGGACCACCTCTGCTCACGCGGTGTATTGGCCGTCCTTCCTTCGAATGCTTCCTTCCAGGCCCAATATTCAGCCAAGCGGACCTCTGCATAAGAAGCATAGTCAAAATCGATTTGACTAATGGTGGCTTGGATGAGTGCCCAGACGCCCCTGTGTTTTCTCGGTTTAGTGTTCATCACAGTTACAGTCAGTTATCAAATGTCTTACCAGTAGAAGCCCGGGATGCCTCTGAATAGATCAACTTCATTCATGAGATCATCAATCTGACCGGCACTGATGGTTGCTGCTGTTGCACTAGAGCGGTGCAGCTCAAAGCTACTGAGGTATGCGCTGATGAACTCTCGGCGGGTAGACCGTGTGGGTAAGCGGCTGTAATCACACTCGAACCCACCCCATTCTGAAAAATGATTTGCAAGCTCGAAGGCACGCTCGCAGGGAGTAGAGTACCTAAAAGCATTGATTCATCAGGATATCGCCTGATATTGAGTAATGGATGGGAAGGAACACTCACTCATAGTCAATAAAATGGACTTGCCTGGCTGCGTCAGGAGAAGCTGAGAGGCCACCTTCTTGGGGGAGTATAATAACGTTGCCGCTCAGTAGATCGCAGTGTCCCATAACTAAGCCAACGCCCCCGTCTAGGCCTTTCAGGCCATATCCACCCTCATCAACGCTGGTAAGTAGCTTTTCATACTCCTCTTGCAAGGATTCTTTCCTGGCCTTCCCCTTGTCTGTATCGCCGGGAATTGCAGAAATCCATTTCTGAAGAACGGTCCACAACGTAACATCAGGTTCACCAGAAGAAGCGGAGGAGGAGGATGCCGGAGATGGTGGGGGCGTAGTACTTGTAGGAAGCACGCCATGCCATTCCCCCAAGCGAGTTGCAACGGCTTTCGAGGTGGCGGGATCTGCTAACTCCTGAACAGAGCAAACACGGCCAGGCACATAACGATAGAGAAGACCGTTGGCGAATCGAGCGAGAAGTTCGGGGGCAAGGTTGAAGCGAGAGAGTAAAAGATGGGAAGCACATTCGCCTAAGTGAACACAAGTCAGTGTGGTTAAACGCTGGATGCATTCCGGAGCTGGGAGACCAACGTTCGCGGTCAATTAGAATACTCGTATCTCTTCCGTAGGCACGCAAGAGAACAGACTCGTCATCTTCAATTCTTCTAGCTTCGGACGAGGTAACTCCTTCGGGCAGGTTATGAATGCATTTGAGAAGCTGGGTAGAAATTGTCAGCACTGGCACTATTAACGACCTAATGGATGAGTAACTCAAGCTGCACTGGAAGCTGCGGGGGGCGAGGATTGGGGGTGGTATATCACGAAATCTTCACATCCTTGGTGGCAGGAGAGATAGGTAGTCACAGGACCCCGAGGCCACTATAATAGCACCGCAAAATGGAATGGACTAGGAAGGAACCAATAGCACCCACAGTATTTGTAATTCCGTCAGTAAATCTCACAAACTTCAACCCACGGCCTCCTCTTGCCGGGGCCCACTCTGGAAAAAGAGTATATATTAATTGTGAGGCGGAGGTTTGAGAATTCGCTACACTGTATGATAGCGGGATGTTCTGCAGCTCGTCTATTTTCGAGGCGGTAATTATAGATGATGGCTTGGTAGACATATTCAAAGTGATGAAGTTGGCTGAATTGGGAGTAGGTTGTGGGGCAGTTCACACGGAAGCACGAACAGAAGAGTGTAGGGGGAGCGAGTGGCAGGTTCTACGGTAAGTTTGCAGCGCGGCGTGTCCTAGAGATTGGTGCGAGGGATTGAAATCTGTATAGCAGCTAGCAGTGGGGGCGGTAGCAGTGACTGGAGGAATAGGTAGGGAGAAGGTGGGAAGAAGAGAACGGGAGAGGAGAGGAAGGGGGAGGGAAGGAGGAGAAGGGGGAGGAGGAGAGGGAAGGAATGAGAAAGTAGAGATAATAAAGGAAGAACAGAGTGTCTCGTGCTTGCCTTCAAAGGGGCGCTGGACGACATGTGCCTTTCCCGTGCGTACCAGAATGGTCGTGGCTTTGTGAAGGGATTGACGCTATGGTTCGCATTGGGTGGTGGATAGATCCATGAGATTCGGGATCCCTGATACCAACTTGCTTTTTCGCTCGTTTTTCCTATGCTCCTATCGAAGTGAAGTGGCCGAGGCTCAACAACTTTTTCTGTGGGGTCTTCGGTCCTGCAGATCGACTGCCGGTGCCAAAAAGCAACCATTCAGATCGCAGCCTCGCAGATGTTTTTTTTTTCGCCATCTGATTATGTTGGGTGCCACAAACAAAGGCCAAAAAGGAAGGTCAATTTATCGAGGATCCAGAAACTATGAATACCATGTGCGAGCACTAGATCACCCATTCCTCTGGGTATCAGGGCTGGTACGGGAGTTGCGGCATCAGATACTGGTGGTCCATTGACACTGGCCCTCCAAGGGACAGGAACACGAATTCTACCGTGGACGAGGCTATTTGGCGAAACCCCAGTGCGTTCTCGTTGCCGCCGCAGTACGAGTACTACTATCGTACTCGAGTATCGCAGACGCATGTGCACCGTTATCGTGCTGAGAAGTGCTCATGGTCGTAGTGTACATCATCCCGGAGATCACGAGAAACTAAGGAAAAAACCCTTTATGCCGGCCCCCGAAACCTGACGAGCTATCACTCCCCGTGAGTTATCATACGTTATCGTCAAATTTTCATGAACACGTCTTTGGGCCCACGCGACACCATTAATTTTGATCCTGGACGCAAAAAAAGCGCAAGAGCCGTGGGGGGAATCTTTCGCAATATGATCAAGAGGAGAAATCTGTGGACATCAGAGGGAAAGCCTAACGATACCCCTGCCCGAGCACGACATGCGTCACCCTCAGCTGCCAGCACAGGAACTCAGTGAAAAAAATCAAAAAAAGAAACGACTACCGGTACCGTCTCTCGGCCTCACCCACTTTTGTTTCCCTGCTGCTCTGTTTCCCCGCACTTCTGTACCACAAAGCCCCCATTCTGCTAACGCTCACACGACCACCGGCACCTGCCGTGCTTTGCAGGCGAATATGGCTATCATGGCATAAAAGATAATGTGATGAAAAAAGAGAAAAAGAAAACTCGAGAAATTTGTGTGATTATGCTGCATCAGTAGATACGGTGACAAAACCTCCGCAGGGCTTAAGATCTGGAGATAGGCTACCGTAGGTGTCGAACAGCTCCCTTAAGGGAGTACCTATCAGCATTTATCATACTTCATAAACCGGTGAAGGGGCAGTCTTCATTATCATGATTTTTCGCCTGGGGTCATTGGTTGTCATGGAGTCTGTGTGGCTCACCGGGTGAGTCGCGGTGAGTTTTCTCATGGGAAACTTTCTTTTAGGTCATGAGTAATAATAGTCCTCGAGAGCACAGCTATACTTCTCTCGCGGAGCTGTCGGCATCTCAACTTGCCCCGGATACGGTTTCGCCGATACCTCCTTGCGTATCACAGCATCTGCGTCGTAGCAGACAAACGTGAGACAGGCTCAGGCAACCTGGATATCTCCAAGGCCGCATCCAACCGCCTAATACGGTGCGGAAGCCTGCCCGAATGGAAGAAAAATCTGCCGCTAGACCCGCCTACCAATCTTCCTGTTGACAAACCAGGTAGTTTGATTATTGTATCTCTGGGGTTGGGGATTTTTCACCACGATACCTTACTACCACCCTGGGAATATGCCGTCACAAAAGATCACCCGCAAAACAAGCTCTGCCAAGCCCGCCAAGGATGTAAGTTTTTGCATCTGACCCCAACTCTGCTTTCGGAGAGAGAGCGTCGCAGACGGGCCCTACAAAAGGCCACGAATGTTGGTAGGGTTTCTCTATCAACCCAAGCATCGAGGATTCAGGAGAAATACGGGCCGCGTTGGCCAGGGTTGTGGGGGGCTATACTTGAGTAGGATGCTCGCGCCGTGTAATGTCTTGCATGCTAGACCAGTGCTAGAGCACGAGAGCACCAGTAGTCAGGTGATTATGGTGTGCTATATTCTCGCCGCACAAACTCCGTTCATTAGAGTATAAAAGCTGCTGCCAATTGTGGAGCTGGGGAGAGGGGGTGGGTTTGATGATTGGGTTCGAGGAGATGATTGAGTCTACTCGTAAGGGCGCTGGCAGGTTGGTGACCTTGCGTGGAGGTGCTGGTTTGGGTTTTTTCATCCTGATGCTAGCGGAGTACCCGTCGTCAGGAGCACTGGTGTCCTTTGGGTGTGCAGTGCAGAGGGGGAAAAACCCCCCCTTCCCTGACAAGGAGTGTTGCTGTGGGTGTGGGAAAACCTTGTTTAAAGAGGGAGATACGGCTCGTGTCACCAAACAGTCGATATCTGGGCTCGGCTTCGTGCTTTGACTTGTAGTATCCTAGCGGGAGCCCAAAATGTGGTTATGCAAGTCTCTGCTTCCGATAGAAAGCCTTGTTCTGCTAGAGTGAAGTTCTGATACTTGATGAACTTTAGATATATATTTTCCCAGAGGGATTGATCACAGATAGCTCCTGAATAGCTGAATAGCCCGACGCCCAGATAATACCATACAGTATCAACATCCCGATCGTCACACCTTGCTGGGGTAGGGAAATGCCGAGATGACTACAAAATTTAACTAACCTCTCTTCTTGGCCACCAAGCGTGATTGTGGGAGTAGAGAGCTCTGTAGGCTCAGTGGGCCCAGTCGGCCGTGGGTCTAAAATTATTCAATGTTGCCTAGTTAAACACACATGGACGACTGAGAGCGCTGCAAGCAGATAGCATCGTACCGTATCGGTCCGAGTAAGATAAGGTCAGCCAATAAGATTTTGAATGGAGTTGGCGGGGGTCATCGGCCCTAATGAGTGTTAATCACGTGACAAATAGCCAGTGGGGATTCGGCGCAAGCCTCCGGGGTATGGTTCGTGCGGATCAAGACCTGCACTAGGAATCTAGCTATTTTCAAACGATTATACCACCAGAACAAGTCACCCAGGCGACTCCAAAAAACCTCTACATTATTCTCCATATCTCTCTCAACAATGTAGAGGTTTTTTTAAGTTTCTGGAGCAGCTGTATGATGAGGTATAATCGTTTGAATTTAGGCATTTTTGGTGGGAAAGAGGAAAATGTGTTACACACAGCCACAATTGACTGCCAAGATAGGGCACAATTTGGATTAGTAACTGTGTTTTTATGCCAGGCTTTTGTGCACGGGTGTAAGGGTATCTCGGGCGCGGTGACATAAGGCCTCCGCCATGTCGTCCTCAATGTAGGACACCTATTTCAGGAAGTAGATAGGGGTATTCCAACAGTAAATAACTGTAAATAACAAACCAATAAAATACATTCAGAACCCATTCGCCAGCAAATCATGAAGCAAAAAGGTGTTCGTGAGTGAAACCCAGAGGGTGTTAGACACCGGGAAACTACTCGCAATGAGAGAATTTGAATCATTGCACTCCGTGATGATGCCAGCTGGGGCTGGACGAAAATTGGCCAGCACGTGGACATAGATCGCCGAACCTGCCAAAATGTAAGTATTAATTACGTTTTAAAGAGTGTGGAGTTGAAAACTAACTAAAATCTAAAGATATACCAAAGAATCAAGACAAATGACACTCCATCAAATGCTGTTTGTACCGGCCGCCGCCCTATCTTCAACGATGCTGAAAAATAGCAATTAGAGGCTTTCATCACGCATGATGCAAGGACAAGCCGCCTCAGGTGGGATGAAATATGTCTCGAGATGGGGTATGCCTGCTGTCCTTGAACGGTAAAAACCGTTATGGAATCGCTGGAGTATCACCCCGGTGTACCCTGCCGGAAATTCGCAATCTGCACTGCAAATTGGCCAATTCAGGTCGCTTGGTGTCGTGATTGTCTTGGCTGGGGGTATGAGGATTGGCTTCGTGTGCTGTGGACGGATAAGTCCAAATTCTCTACAGCCGGTTTTGGGAATCGGCCTTGGGTAAAGAGAAAGGCTTTAGAGGAATATCATTCAGATTGCATAGATGAAACATTTGAGTTTGGGTGTGAATCCCGGATGATATAGGGTGGTTTCTGTGGTACTCTCAAGTCTCGGCTAGTCTTTATTTCCTGAAAAGCCAAGGTTGACTCTGTCCTGTATGTTTCTACTATCATGTATCCCCACCTTGTGCCATTCTGGCACCAGTTCTGTGAAATATATGGGTAAACAGCAGTAGTGGAGGATGGTGCACCTGGGCACCAAGGATATTCCAAGCAATACAGAGCCCTTAATGGGATGGAATCTATCCAATGGCCCACTCAATCACCGGATTTGAACACAATCGAAAACCTTTGGTTGGACATGGAGAACGAGCTTGGTGAAACTTGGGGTCGGATTGGGGACATGGCTGCCTTGGAGATTGCTTTGAATACTGTTTGGTAAGCAATTCCAAATGAGAGATTGGAGAGCCGTATTCGGAGCATGCCAGGACGGCTTCAAGCTGTAATCAATGCCGATGGAGGGGCCACAAGGTATTGATTTTTGTATATAGAATGTAAAAACATATCACGAACTCGCTATCATGAGATATCACTTGCACACTTCTACTTTGGTCGAAGAAAAATTGCCTCTACTATATTTAGAAGTGTGCCCGACTTTTTGCCAGCACCAAATCCAACCTACTATATATCACTCAAACTTCCTAATCTGGATTCGCCTCCACATAATATGCACATCTCGATTTGGAAGTGCACCCGACTTTTTGCTACCCCCTAGTACAACTGTATCCAAAATCTATTATGAAACCTACAGCCTATATGTTTTGAGAATATTAAACCTACCACCAAGGGTAATATTATCTTTTCAGTTAATATTGTATATTATTTTAGGCTATATAATATATTATAATTTCCTATAATATTATATATAACATGTTCACATATTTGAACCTTGTTCTAGCCCTGAAAATGGAAACCTTTTTTCCATATTTTTGGACCTATAGTATAGAGAAGCCCTAATATTCTAAGCAGCTTAGCCACGTAACATTTTTTTTTCAGCCTCGTGCAGGTCTTAATCCGCACGAACCATATGTGGGAGTATTAGGGCCTACTTGGCATGCCAGGATTTGGACTTAAAATCCGGATTATCACCTAAGTCTAGACTTTCAGTCTAATCGTGTTTGGCAAGTCAGTACTTGGACTAGATTTTCATGTTAGGATTAGATCAGGTTTTCAAATCTAGATTTTCTCTAAAAAACTAGTCACGCAGAGAAAGCTCTATATGGCGTTGGCCCTATCCACTTTCTCGATCTTTCTGAGCCTAGACAAATCATATACCTGGATCTTATCGCTATTATTTTATATCAGATACACAAACTACTACTAATTTTCCAAAGTGCAAAACCAAATCCTATCATGTTTGGTATGGCCGGCTTACAAAGTCCGAACTTTCAGGTTTCCGGACTTTGGTTTTCAAGTCCGGACTTTAAGTCTAAATCCTAGTCTAATCCTGGCATGCCAAACAGGCCCTAAGAGTGTGAATCCTCTTCTGTGGTTGGGCTGTTCCTGCTGCCGTGTTGTCGAGTACTCGAGTATTCCTGTAGTAGGGATGCGTGCGTTGTGGACCACGCACGCATTCAGATTTTCCTCTCTATTTTGCTTCCCCAAGTAACGGACCGCTTCTTCTTTCCTTGTGTCTTTTCCCTTTTCCCACGATAAGAATAATCGCATCCCTCCTCTCGCCCCCACGGCTTAATTCATAGTAAGGAGGGTTTATTTCCCCTGAGCCATGGCAACAGCCTAGCGTATTAGGAGGAACCTATGAAGACCCAATAGAGAACTATTGCAATGTAGTACTATCTTGTCCACGAAACCTTCTCTATGAGGTCTTCCCGTTTGTATTTCCCCTCTCCCTTTCTTAATCTGCCCTAACTGCTGACTAGGTCTTGGGGTTAGGGCTATCAAGAGGCAATTAGCCTGATCACAAATAATCACTCGAGTTTTGAAACACCTCGATCCCAGGGATGGGCCAATGACCAACGCGAATACTCGTTTTCTCCTTGATTGGAGGAAACTCACCGTACCAATGACCAGCGATTTTTCTCAGGCTAGCCCTGCAATATGTACCGTACTCGTGCCAAAGTTTGATTCGCCATTGGAGAGGGGAAGTGTGTAACAAAATCGCGTCTCACATTACCCGTTCGGGCCTGCACTATACCCGCCCATAAATACCCGCCCAACAGGTCGGCATTGCCCTCCATCATTAGACCCCTCAAAATGGTTCACATCAAAGAAGTCGAAGATCAATACTTTAGTGAGCAACGGCCCAGCCCAAACTACGATTACGATGATTACGATTACCCGCATTCCTCTGCCTCTTCGAGTGTGGGTTCCGACGAGGAAGACGGGGGTGAGGATGATGGCTACGATGAATCGTTGTACGACCGCATCGTCGCATTGAAAGAGATGATACCGGTTCACCAACGGGCGCGAATTGTGGATGTTTTTGGGAAAGCCTGCACGGTTCTCGGTGGTGGGTTGAGGTTTGGTGGGAGTGTGCTTTGGGTAGTGGGGACTAGTGCTCTTGTGCTTGGGGTTCCATTTGCTGTTGCTATTGGGGAAGAGCAGCAGCAGCTTGACATGGAGAGGCAAGCGACAGCTATGGGGGGTATGGCTGAGGTGAGGCTCTTTCTAATTGTTTTTGGGGTTTAACTGACAGTCGTTAGTCACTTGCGCCCGGCGCCCAGGATTCGGTTATGCCTAATAAGCAGCGATAGTTGTTGGGTGCCAGAGAGAGGTGTATCTTGGAGTTTCTGGGTTGGACTGCGTGGGGTTTCGGAATGGCTGTTTAGGATGCTGGTGCAGCCACGATGGATATGTCTTTGCTCCCAATTTGCCTTCGATAGTTGTATTGTCAGCATCCGGTTTCATTTGGAGGGTGTGGGTTGATTTCAGGGGATCTGCTTAGGGTGTCCACTCTGGCATGGTGTTTATCTAGTGGGATATGATAGTATAAAGGATGGCAATTTTCCGGGGTTAGGGGACTTTCTATTAGGAAGCTCAGAATGTGGTTCAACACCCCAAACACACGCGAAAAAAAGTTCACGATCCTACCCGGCGCGCCGAACTTGTGCTTCATAAGTATGCTGGGACAGCCCTCCTTGTGGGATAAGAACACAATGTCTGGCATTCTACTGCGATCACAAAGGCACACTAACATCGTTCTACCTTGAGTGGCAAAAGCACAAGGCCTACTAGATACACGCTTGGGTAATAAAGCGGGGAACACATGTTGGGTCTTGGTTTTATTAGTCTGAGATTGGGAAGGTGAGTGAAGGTTCTATGCTTGGAACACAGACACACTTTGACTGTGGCCTCTTTTGGTTTTACTAGCACTCTACTGTACTCGCATTTGTTTTGATTTTTTTTCATTGTCTTGGTTTCGCTTTGGGCTTTTATCTGCTATGGTTTGGGGGATCGCAGAGCTTCTTGGGCGTCAGGCGTCTTTTCGCAGGTATTGGGAACGGGGATATCTTGGGGTCACAGGGATTGTCACTGATGTCCATATTTCCTTCACCAACGAAAACCTTGGACACAAGTCTCCAGAAAGGTGAGTTGGTGGCAATGATTGGCTACAAGGAATAGATCGATCCTGGACTTGAGGAGTAAAGCTCTATCTATTAGGATGTGAGAGAAAAGGACTAAATTTATATTGGGAATTGGTTAATTCTGCTCGGTATGCTTTGGCTATAGTTTCTTTTGTTTCATGAAAGTGTAGATGCACGGGAAGATGTTTCCGTTGATAGATGGGAAAAGAGCATGGACTGCTAAAGGAACGCATGACGGCTATGAGGATGGGGGCAGGGCAATAGTCGGGCATTGAACTAAAGGTGCAAGAAAGCGAGAGTCTTTGTGATGCATTTCTTTTGTTAAGGGATTACACGGGATGTTTCTTTCTTTTGTTTCTGTTCAGGATGTGGAACATGTGGAGGAGAAGAGGAGATGTGTGGCGATCGATGGAGGGGTTAGAACTTGGTTATGTATTTGATATATACTTCTGTCTTTACCGCTAGTTTAGCAAGCAATAACGAAGGGGGGACGTTGCGCGCTGTCCATCCCAGCTGCTATTCGGTGCCGTGCCATAATTTTGACCATTTCAAATAATTTAATTCCAGGAACCTGTAGAAAGTTGAGGAAATGAATATGGATTGCTGTTCTCCAGGATAACACCAACCTCGGTCTCTTGTCCTCCTCTCAACGGTGAGTCCCAGGGCCCCTCTAATACGATCCACCACAAAATATCAATGTATTCCACACAAACAAACAACACGATAGGGTTGGGAGGTTGTTTGTCCGTAATGAGTCTGCCCATTCATCCAAGAGGACATTCCTAGCTTCACACAAGGGAGTGCTTAGTCATACACCAAGTTCAATTGACAATCCCTTATCTGCGTCATTTCACCTGTGCTTTAATCCACCAGCCACCCAACCCCAGCCACAAAACCCCCACCAGATAACCAGGCGGCAACAACCTCACCTCTTGCCGTCCCCACCAGTAATCAACTGTCCCGCAAGCCTCGCAAACAAATAGGTCAACAAGCAAGAATCGATAAATCAGAGCAGGATGCCAGCATTTGTATCCCTCCTGAAATTCACTGGGGTATTTTCCCTAGGAATCCTCTCGGTAACCCTTCCCCCTACCTTTCTTCTCCATCTCGAGAACTGACCCTTCCATCTCCGTAGGGCATCCACCTAAACTTCTCCACCGCAACTCTCGATGCAATCCTCTCCCTCCCTTCCGCCGGCACTGCACAACGCGCCTTCTCCATCTCCCTGGGAAAACTAAGACAAATCGTCCGGCCATTAGAAGTCGCCGCAACAGCCTCCCTATTCACCGCGTTTCTCTTCGGTGGTCGTAGGGGCCGACACGGATACCTCATCTTTACGGGGTTAATGCCCGTTCTCGGCGTCGCTCTGGAGAAGAGTCGCATGGTGGGTGTGGAGGTTGGGGTTGTTAATGTGCAGACTCGGAAGAAGAAGGGCGGTGAAAGTGTGGATGTCAATGGCGAAGTGGTGAAAGGCGGGATGGAGGCTTGGAGGGTTTGGGGTCTTGTTAGGGGAGGATTGGTAGCTTTTGGGTTTGCCATGGGGGTTGTGGGGATTTGGGGGGATGGGGCTTAGGTTGGCTGGTTGAAAGGATCCATTGGATGGATGGTGGGGGTGGAAGTGTACGATTGGGGATTCTCTGCTCAACTTTTTTTTGTTTCTGAAGGAGGGGATTGGGGGCACATAAGGCTTTCCCTCTCCTGGCTTGTCCTCTTTTTTCCCCGTCAAAAGCCCCCCCTCGTCATGTCACTTTTCCAGAATATTGTTCACAATATCATAAAAACCCTTTTTACGGGAGGGGTGTTCGGCACGTGCGCGAATATTGTGATATTTTTTATTTTCACTATATTTTACTGGAAGTAGTTATCCTGGAGGGTATTCGATTTCGGGGCTGAAGGAAAAAATTGATTTATGTGCTCGAGTGTTGGTTGTTTTTCTTCTCTGGCTACATTCATTGAGGTTGTTATCACAATAGGATACAAATAACTCAAGTTTTAGCAGCTGCAGTGTCATTTGGTTTTTGGTAGAGGGAAAATTTTCTTTTTTTACGCTATGCTTCTCATAATGCCGAGAGGGATAGGGCGACTTTCTGCGTTTTAGCTTTTATCATGGCAGCTGTCAAACAGGGATATTCGCGAGTTATTGCAGTATCTTTTGTTGGAACATGCTATTTTCCACTTTGATTGTGATAAATGTTTGTTGGTGCGTGCCGGACAGGGCCTAACGGCTATTTTGCCTTCCGTGCATTGATAGGGTCCAATGTGGGTATATTTGAGGGTTTGGGTACACATAATTGTTTTCCAAATTGGGGCATGAGGTGATATCTGATGACGTTGTTTCTTGGATGATGTCTGTCGCGGTTTTTTGAGTCCCGAGCATCAACTTTTGAGGAATATTTTAGAGAAATAAAGTCTCTGTAGATCCCATGGAAACCAACACTTGTAGACAACCTAGGATGGTCTTAATCTATCTGTAAATTTGTTAGACGTTCATAGGGGTGCCTAAACCCTGCTGGTCTATTGATTGCACAGGAAGCTCAACTATCTGCTATCAAGACCAAGAGATCTGTAGCATTACCTGCCTCTATCCAAAGGATCCTATCCAAACCCAAAACCCCAATCATCCGCGACGCATCAAGATAGAAAAATGCAAGCCCAAAGTCTATTCAAACCCGATGTAATGAATAAAGCCGCTTTATCAATAACGCCAGAACCTGCCCTGGGTGATACCCAACCCTATCGGTCCTCTTTCCCCAACGCAGCCGTCGCCTTCTCCCTTAACTCTTTGGTGCCCTTAACCCCCTTCCATTTCCCCAACATCCCCTCCAGCACGCCAAAAACCCTTTCTGCTTCATCCCTCCTCCCCGTCTTCACTAGTTCCTCAATCCTGCCCGGGCACGCCAGGGCCCAAATGACAGCGTCTTTCTTCCTCTTGTTAGAAGCAGGAATATTAGGCGTGACCGGCGAAGGCGGGATATTCTCCACCAGCGAAGCTGATACCTGCGCGATATGAGATATTGCAGGGCCGAGGGTGGAGGTAGTTGGCGCGAGGGGTTCCATATTAGCCCTCATTTTCCGAATAGTGTCTGTTGCGGTTATCAATTTACTGTAGTTGTCGTAAACGAGAGCTTTTCGCTCGCCGTCGAAGCCCCGGATTTCTATCCGCCCCAATTCGTTGGTCAACCTTGCTAGAGGAAAGCAAAGAGGGAAACCAACCATTGACAAGCTCATTCTCCCTCCTCAACAACTGTTTCAATTCCGCCCCTGCGACAAACTTCTGGACGTAAGCTGCCGCATCGAACCCTTCGCGGTCGATCTCGCTGAGTTTTTCTTCCACTTGTTTCTTCCCAGGGCCTTCCTCCGGTAGGGAGGAGTCTTGTCCAAGGCCGTAGAACTGCCGGAGCGCGGAACGGTTGCGTCGAGGCTTGGGACTGTGCGGGTTTAGTGATTGCTGGGCAGACACGTCTAGGGAGACGCGACGTGAGGAGGAGCGGGAGTCCGGGGACGGGAGGCGTGGGGAAGCGACGTAGGTGGAGTCTACCGAGATGGCGGGGGTTGAGGGGACGGACATTATGTTGAGTTTGTGGTGGGGTGGTTGGCTCGGAGCTTTGGAGCTTCGGGAGTTGGAGGGCCTATTGCCAGTTTGAGGTTCGAGGGTTAAGAGGTCACGTGGTGCTCGCGTTGCACATTTGAAAGGGTTCTCTCTTTTATCCTTTTTTTTTCTCTCCCCTTCAACCCATCACATCGATTCTTATGGCGTCAACTTTTGAGATACCGGCTATTACTCCTGTAAAGCCCTCTCCTGTTCCTCAAGTCACAAGCAGACAGGCTAACATACTTTAGCAAGACCTCAGTAACTTTCACAAGGCCCACCTATCATTGGATCTCCACCAGCACTTCACGCGTACCTTCCTCCAACCCCAACCCCAAGTCTCAGGAACCCCACCTGAACATGAACCCGAGCGCCTCCCCGAAGGGGAAGAAGACGGCCTCGGCTACTACCCCGATGGCACCAAACGCACCCTAACCCCCGCTCAAGTTGACATGTTTCGTTTTTCGGAAATCCAATCCCTCCTAAGTAGCCTTCCCTTCCTTTTCCGCTACGGGGTTCTTTACTAACGTGACCTAGGAAAACGCCATCGTGCAGCTGCCAAAAAGCAAGCCGCCAAAGACCGCCGCGCTCAACGCGATGAAGAAGCCCGGCCCATGGATGAAGACACACTAGTGCTAGCATCGACCGGAGTGGAAGGAGGGGGGGAAATCACGGAACTCGACCGCATGAAGTCCCGTCTTCAAGCGGCGGTGTGGGCGTCTTCGCATGGGTGGGATAGGCAGGCTCCTGAGGAGCGGACTGCTCCCAGAGTCATTGAGACGGTAGATGTTGGGACTGGAAAGAACTTTCTGTGGCCCGCTATTGAGAAGGGTGATTGGTAGGCCTGCCCCCCCGCAATTTGTGGAGGAGGGGATGGAGGGAGAGGAAGGGACTTTAATGATGAGACATTTGCGCCGTCATCCTTAGACGGAGTTCGAGGTCTTTGACGCTTGGGCGAAGACGAGATACGCAGTCATTATGTTTTCTGAAAAGTCTCTGGGGGGTTGTTACGTTTTTACTTTTGGGGTGTTAGGGTTGGTCTTTTCCGTGATATCATACTTATTATTGGTTCGCTTTACAGATGGTACGAGAGAAAAAACTGAAGGGGGATAGGTATGTAGGCAACACGTACATGGCTGTGACTGGTATGCAGTGGCTTTGTGTCCTTGAAGGGGTTGTTTGGTCAAGTATTTCCTGCCCGTGAGTGAGCGGTTGTGAAGTGGAGTGAAAAAGGCTCGGCCCGGACCAGAGTAGTGCTAGAATAACCTTATCCTCGGTAGCGTGCCCCTAACCTCGACCGGGCTCTTACCCCTTCCGGCATCTTCCCCCAACTCCTAGCTTTCATAACATCAGGCGTCTCCAAGAGGCGATGGCCTTCGCCCACAATCCTGATTTACTAGCGGACTGTTTGGCGTGACGCTTTTGTAAAGTTTAGGTGGCTACAAACCATGGTTGCACAACCATGGTTGAAAGAACCCCATACTCCTTCAGAAACAGTAAGGAATTTGATGCTGGTTGCTGCAAACCATGGTTTGTAATTCACATCTACCAAACAGTCCTGTAGCTATAAACAATGGTCCGGACGCCCAAACTTGTCATGCCAAACAGCCCCTAAGTTGCTTTCCCTCTACTCTCGGGCCCGGTGGTGCTATACTCGTGGGGTCGTTCTCACCTCACTAACCTTGCTTTCCCATCATCTCGGCACAAGCGCCACAAGTCTTATTCTATGATACAACAGTTATCACGGTTCTGCACTCTTTGCCGGGAATTGTACTAATGTTACTCAAAGATATGTATCTTGTTTAAAAGTAATGAAAAATGCTGAGTTTGACTATGGGCCATGTGCGGTGCTACCCCCCGCGTCCAGCGCTGCTAGCCAGTGACGAGCCACAGACATAGCTTGGAGCGCGGTAGCGTTTAATTTATTACATTTGTTGGTCGATTGATCGATTAATTGGTTGGGCATGGCCTGTGTTATTTTTGTTCGCTCGTAAATCCTAGCCCTAGACCAATCCACTATCTGTGTGCGCCTTGTTGGGATCATGAATACTCACTCGACCCCTCGTGCGTGGTTGGTGTTGTAATAAACGATCGGAATATGTGAATGGAACTCAGACGAAGAAGTAATAATAGAATGTAGTGAAGATCTCTTATTGTGACAACGCTTGTTAATTCAATAATAAGAAAAACATAGCTCAGCTATATAGTACAGCAGTTGAGTTCAGCCATTACCACCACATTCCCTCAACAAGGAAAAACAAAGACTATCAAAGAAGTCTCCTGAGAGGAACAAAAGGAACAATGAAAGAACACACAATAGGCTTTCAAGTCAACCAGTAACGAGTATGAAAACATAAAGAGCTGAAAGAAACATTTGAGAGGAGAAAAAAACCATATTTGAGAGGAACAAGAAACCATATACGAACAGTTGGTTGGGAATGTCTTCAATGTGACGGGGGTATGTCTGAGGGGGAATAGTGGGACTCATATCATTGGTACTGTATACCTGTGATTCTCTGACGTTTGCGAACACCACCGGGTCCTGTGGTGTTAGCATTGATGTCTAGCATAGGCGAGTATATGTAGACCTAGCTGTGTTCGCAAACACCAGAGAATTACGAGTACAGTGCCGCTAAAAGTTCGGGGGCAACGTGAAAACACAACAAAAGTGCCACTTTTTTAACACACCAGAACAGACCCATCTCACTTAAATAGAGCTTGTAACTTTGCCAACACCACTGCTTGTACCTAGAGTGCTTTGTAAAAAAAATCTACGTATTCTTTTCAAACCTTTAGGAGGAGCTACACTGTGTATTCTATCTTGTAGTTAGAATTGAATGCCAAGGCACCTACTTTCTACTTTACACTTCAACCAGTGTTGAGAACGTTTTGGCACAAGACTGTGCAAAGAGGTCCAATTACATATCGAATGACTAAGTACGTGAAGCCCAGAGGTCTGACTAGCACCACTTCAAGAAGTGTCAGCTAGGCCCAGAACTATCTAGAGGCTCCCCCAGCTCAGGATATTGAATTTGAGATAGTACCTGATTTTTTAAATTTCAGAGAATAGTAACTTAGTGCTATTAGACATTCTAGTTTTGGGGCATCTTGAAATGTGGCATATTTGGTGCTTTTCGGTGTTTGTCCCCAAACCTTTCTAACGACACTGTACAGGTACTTCTCATTGGTGTAAGTGCCATGGCCTCAAACCCAAGCAGCAATGAAAAAGAAGAAAAAGGGCATTTGATCCTTTTTCTACTACCAATCCGTACCTCCCTGTAGTTCTCATATACAGCGGGCCGTTAATTTCTCCCTGATCCCCCATCTCTCTCACGATATCTCCAACGTAATTCGCTAAGTGTCGGTTGTCGTGGCCTGCTGGCACAGTATGGCATAGCAATTGGGATATCGGGTAATCTGGAGGTTTCGTGAAAGCTTGTGGGTGAGAGTTCCTGGTGGTCATAGGTTCCGAAGCATGATTCCTCCATAGAAGACATCAGATTCTGGATTTGTGACCTGGACGTGATTCTCCTGTGTGAGGTATCCAATGCCATACAGTGCATTCCTATGCAATCATTATTCATGAGGTTACACTCCCTTCTGAAATTGGTGTTGGCTTGTCTGGCTGGGAAAAGCAGGCCCTCGCAATCCAGAAGCTCGGAGTGCGATTCCTCGACAAACAGACCCCGAATTCTGGATCTGATAGTTAGACAGGATTCTGCTTCCCATCACGCATCTAATGCTGAAGGGTGCATCCTAATGTGGCTACTTTAGGAAGTTATACTCCTTTCTTACATTGGCCTTTACTAACTTATCGACCCCTGGACTTTGGGGGATTACTTGATAACCATTGATCCAAAGCTAAATCAGTTACTAGGGACCGACTCAGCTCACACTATTAGGTATTCAACGTGAAGTGCCTCTTTATATGGTCACTATTTATTAAGTTACGCTCCCCTTTGGCTTTGATGTTTGCTTGGACCTGGCTCTGCTCGGTGATGGGTGTCCAATTGCATAAGGCGGATTTTGTGTTATTATTCCCTATAAAGTTACCTGCTCTTCCAAAAGTAGCATTCAGAGGGAAGGTTTTATCTTGCAATGCCAGACCTCAAAGCGCGATTACTCCGCTACCTCCGGTCTGATGCTATATCCAATACCCGGACATGATTCTACACAGTTTCGGGAAAGCACCATAAAGGACATCCCTCTATGGCCGTTTTTCACTGATCTACCACCCCTCCTTGAATTGGCGTTTACGGGGGCATATAAGGGCTGACTTGATAGGCAGATATCTATATGGATTGACTTCCCATTCCGGGTCTGACACGTAAACACGATTCTGCTCAATTTCAGGTAAGAAGCACTATAAGGTAAGTCCCTATCTGGTTATTTCCCACGGAGCGCAGGCTCTTCTGAAAGTACTATTCACTTGCCAAAGGAATGGCAAACCTGCCGGCAGATGTCCTGACAGGTAGATAGCTGATTCTGGATCTGGCAAAGAGGTTCTCGGGAGATAAGACTGGATTCCAAGATCAGCCGACGGGAGGCAGCCCTTATTGGGAAAACAATGAAGTATCACAAGGCTCCACCACCGCACAACTCACCAAGCGGTGATAGGGAGACGTTAGGGTAGAAGAAAAAAGGAATTGAAGTGAGAGAAAAGGGAGGCCTGCACTCCCGGATGTGAGGCTGGAAATTTGCGGGGAGGAGTCCGGGGTAGCCTGGGGCGGTCAGGGGACGGGGCCGGTGAGGTAGCCTCAGTACTGGGGAAGTAGGAGTACGTACTTGAGTACATTGAAAACGCCACACATGTGAGACGGTATGCGCTCTTAAATTAATCATCCCATGGGTCGATTATTTCAAGACCTCTATGAACCCAAACGTCTCATGTCCGATCTGCTAAGTTACCCATTTTAATCGGGAATCATTCTCATGTCGCTCATTGTAGTTTCCTTAACCTTGAGATTGGTAATTGCAAGGGCTTCCTTGGCTTAAGCCCCTCCCTTGCCATCACCCACATTTCTAACCTTGAACCTCCGAGAACCTCTAGTGAGAGATTCCTGTTCGAGATCTAACATTAGATTGCTATGGAAGGCCAGTTGCATTCCCCTACCACATAATATAAATATACTACTCTAGGGGCGTCGTCAAGGATCGCTCGGAGTATCAGTCTCCGCCCCTATGCTCTTGCCTCCAAACAGCGAGCAGGAAGCCGATGCTAAACCCCAGTTTCCCAAATCCATCTCAAAACTTCCACGAGTGAGCCACAATGATGCACTCACCACAATTCTTTTAGTTGTATCGATGTCACACAAAAGAGGCCGAAGTCCAAGGGTAAAGTAATGGGGCTGATCGATGAAAGGAAGAAAGGGAGAGTTACTGACTTGCTTCCTTGTACATAGACGCACCTGAGGCCATACTTATAACAATCTGTAGCATGAATATACACCTATCATTTCCTAGATCTTCCAGCCCCAAGCTACCTGGCAACTAGCCGAACATTTCCACACCTGTCATCACATTGAGGTAATACTTCCAACATGTTGGAATTAGTGGTTGTGCAGCGTTACCGCACTTCCTCCCAACAGCTTGTGCCACTCGCTCCCTGTCTTGTAGTCGTCTTTTCCTTTTTTCATTCCTTCTCACATTGTTCCTTTCTCTTCCCTCTTCAACTTAATCTCTTGGCCTAACACGAACATCTTCTCCGGCTACACGACTCCTCCTGCCATAGACCTAATCCCATTTCGGGGGATCCTGATCCCACATGTGATGACAATTCTAACGCCTTTACCAAGATATCCAAAGCCTATCTTTGTTTGCCTATCACTGTAGTATAAAAGTTTATCAAGCCACACGATCTGAATCCATTAAAACCCTAGCAAAAGTAGAAGGGAGTTACTCCATGGCCCCCCTCGCAATAACGTATGGAGAAGGTACTAAAGTTGCCAATACCGCCCGTTGTAGGGTTTTGACTGACGGTCTAGTGGAACCACCTCCTGGTGTTGTGGATGATGGTACAATAATCCCAGTAGTATGATAGAATGCTGTATTAGGAGCAGAGATGAGGCAAAGGGAAGCGCACATGGTATGGAGGAATACTGAAGTGTGGACAAGCGAACTTTCTAAGGCATGAACGGATGTCTAGGAGTCTAGGACATATGCGGAGACATATAGCTATACATGTACTAGCAGAGTTTTCACTACTTGGGGTGAACCGTAGCTAGAAACATCCATAGAGAATACACACTAGAGCCTCTCCTCCCGTCAACACACGAGCGCACGATCGCACCACCTCCACCAGCGGAACCCCCTTGTCGTAGGAAAACGAGCACCACAAAGCACGAAAGTTGTGTGTAGATCTGCTAGATGAGCCAAGCGGAGCCTTGAAATTTTGGTGCTCCTGGAGCGTTATGGTTACATGGAAGATTGTGAGATATTGTTCTTACTTGGAGTTGGTGGGGGGGGGGTGCTTTTGAAGGGTGAGCTCTTTGATCGAATAGCGACCAGTGTCGGCCGTTTTGAACACTTTTGGGGTTTTCCTTTGGAGCGGGGGCATTATACGTGAGGCTTTACCAGTAGTATAAATTAGGCAAGTTCTCAGAGTCTTTTTGTGGTTGGTATCGTGACACCGGTGCTCCATATTAAGGGACCAAAATGAGTACTGGATAGCCCTACACCAACATCGACACCAGCAGCTAACACAATATCCATGAAATGCCACTACTGAAAACTTTCGCTCGGCCTTTATGACTTAGGTTGGTCTTCCAGATGACCTGGAGGCTGCCCGCCATATGTAAAACCATCCTTCAGAAGAACATAAGACTAGGAATGAAAATTACTCCAAGAGTGGCAACATCCAGCAGGAAACTTTGACCAGCAAGCAATCTTCACTGATCACTTTTAGGCCTTACCCGTATCTGCAGTTTTAAACTACAAGGCGCCCTCTGCTGCTGGTAGCCCCAGTTTTGGCGACAACACACAAAGGTATTTGGTTAGCCATATTATAATGGCAGCAATTGAGGTGGGGGATTCCGAAGCTGAGAGGGCATGACCAGCACGAGTAAATATTTTATATCACTTAGGGATCGCTGGTAGTCCTAGAATTCCTCGCCCCAATATAAATTTTCGTAGAGCACATTGTCCTGGACCTTCGTAGGGTTTCGGGACATACCCCGGACCACGGTAACGCCGAAGATATCCAATGCCCTATTTGTTACGGAAGGACCATTCACCGAAGGCCTCAGTGCACTCCTGGAACATGTGTAACTTGCTCCCAGCAGCCTGTTAGGAATACAACCAGGCTCCCAATTGTGTTCCCGGTGCAGGCTGTAGCGTAATTGCAGTGGGCAATGCTCAGTTGGTTCTCCCCGACGATGGTCTATAGTTTCGTCCCATTCTTGCTCTAGTTATTAAAAACCAGTGACACAACAGGAAGCTACTGGCATAGCGCAGTTGGGACCATCGGGCCTCACACCACTTCGTTCGTTTGGCATGTTGGCCATCGTTGCCATATCCACTCTGCTCTCTGATCTGTGAAATCCTGTCACAGCCCTGACTTCATTGGAAAACATGGGAGGAGACACCAATAGGCTAGATAGTCCTGGAGCGAAACTTACTGTTCCAGCGGCAAGGTACAGCTTGGCCATTCTCACTCCTAGGTAAAGGGATGAGTAGGCTCAAAAGGGCATAATCTCAATTTTAGGCCTAGAGATCTTGTGAATGCTATTTTTCTTCGGAAAGAAAAAAGAGTGCATACATCTTATTTGCTTGGATTGTCAATTAACCGGAGGCTTCTGTAAGTTGAAAACTTCTGCAAAACCTGCAATGCAGTGTGCTGTGCAAACTGTAATATGTTTGAATTGGCTCATACACAACCGCTCTGATATGGGATCCTTGAAAGACATTCTTTTTTCTTTTCTCTTCCTTTTTTTTCCCTTGGGCCTCGAAAATATATTTCCGTCACCTGTGTTTCTTAAATTGAATTCACCTACATATGTTCCCACTTGCAGGGTAGCTAGCACCGCACTCAATGCAGGTCCCAGGGACATAGAAATGGTATTATACTGGTGGTTACTTGTATGTGCGGAGGGAAGCCTTGCTTTAATGCGTAGTAAGCGAGACGGGCCTCTGGACGGAGGCCTTCCACTTGAGTTCTCCCGGACTCACCGGGGGGGTAATTTTACATGGAAGGGTAATACTTCCACGGGGGAGGTGGGGGTTTCGGAGGGGTTTTTCTCTTCCCCCACGGGCTGGGTCACCGAATCCTGTTATGAAATGGATGATGGTCCTGGTTGAGCCGGAGGCTTATTCGAGCAACAGTGAGTGCTCGAATTGAAGTGCAGTGCCAGTTACGGCATAGGAGTAGACCCGGCTTCAAGAGCTACGGTGATCCTCGGAATGCGTGATCAATGAATTCCGGCAGAAAAGATCATTCTTTTAGCCAGAATATTTTCATTTGCGAAATTCGTACAGAGGGGCTCATTAAAAGTCGGAAAGATAGAAATCCGGGTTGGGATCGCTGAACAGCCAGAGCTCAGAAAAAACTTTTGAAAGTAGCAACAGGGATTTCCAATGGATAAACCAGTAGGAAAGAAAAAGCAAAAACAAAACCTGCCAATATGATGACTGATCATAAGTGCCCGTAATTGTGTGATGTTCGCGAACACAACTGTTATTGTATACCACTAAAATTCATCTTTTGTGTCTAGATCTTTGTACTGTGCAACAAGTTTTGTTTTAAGCTGTCCTACAACTCCATCACTCTTCCTGTTTCCAGATCTTCTGATCATCCAATTTCCCGTGCCCTGTTTCACCGCCGCTAGTTTCCGACTTTTAGTGAACCCCTCCGGACCAGGCTGGGGAAAACAGTGATCGGAAAGCTGAAGATTTCCCTTCCGATCACTTACCCTTACACCCTAGTACGAGTACTTTGTTTCCTTCGTATTCGAGTACCCCAGCGCACAACTTCTCCAGAAGTGGGCAATGCCACGATCCAACCCGCGTTCCGTTAGGTTTATGCTCCGGGCCGCAAAATATTGTAGTTCGATGGCCGCTCACAGCTTCGCGCGACGACAGTACCATGTTATACAGCCTACGGAGCAGAGTACCGTAGTTGATGATGATCGAGGGCAGCAAGATGAGCGGAAGATCATGAAGTCATCAATGATCACGAGCTAAATATAAAAATACCTCAATTAAAAAGAAAAAAACTTTGTGAAGTCTGCGAGAAACTTAATAGGCTCGCTCTTGGACAGAAGCTTCCAATTGACTAATCTATTCTTCTGTCGTGAGAAGGGAAGCCCCGTAGGGCAGGAAAAAGCAAGCCCCCAGTCCTGCTAAATAATTTCAAACCTCGTCGATCTTTCGGCCCCTACCCGAGTGAACTCCCAGCATGACAGGACCCACAAAAACTCAGACTCCAAAAAAATATTACAGATAGAGGCAGAGCGTGTGCTCTCAATCCTGGCATTGCGAGCCCAACCTGCAAGATGCACACTCCCGTCACCTTTTTTTTTTCTGCTCACCACCTCATACCAATCTCACTCAGACAGATCAATTATCAAGCTGGACTAGCGAAAGGGCGGTTGAATGTCTGTAGGCATCTAGAAGGAGCTCTAAGTGCCTTATGTTCCCTTAGTGCATCTTACCTATCCAAAATCCCGCTTACCCTTTACTTCCGCCTGAACGAGATACCTCGGCCTGCATTGGACAAGGCCTTGAAACTTCGCTGTCTTCCCATGTCCTGCGCCTTTTCTCGTATATATTCCTTTCTCCACTTTTCCCCGCTTAGCTTTCCTCGGGCTGCGGTTTGACATCCATTTGTTTTAGGGTCTGTGCGCTGGGCACTTTCAGAAAAGAATTCCGGGTTTATGCTCGGAAAATCAACGGTCTCCCGGAACTTGAAACCACACATGCCTTCAAGGCAGCATTTCTCCACATTGGGCAGCCTTCAGGGTAAAATCCAACATAAAGGCAAGAAACCCGTACTCGATCCCGTGGGATAGGCAGGAGTTATTTGTTTTTGTTTAGCTAGCTGGATGCCGGATAGGTGAAGCTAGGATAAAAATTTATGGAATTAAATCCCATGGGTGTGCAAGTACCAGAGATGTTTTCGTACAAGACAAGGGTTGTTAACCAGCAAAATAATCCCTGTCTTGTACGAAACCATCCTCCCTAGCACTTGTATGGTTCACTAGTATTTAATTCCCTCTTGGGATCGATTGATCGGAAAAGTCAAGAAAAGACCTTCCGGAAAATCTGTTCCGTCTCTCTCTGCTAGAGGAAATACCTGCTTGTTTCCAACCCTCCCCCTATCATGTTGAAGATTAGAGAATGGAGGCGCAAAAGACTGATTAGATATAAAAAAAACAACCACAGATTTACTTCTCCCTGGATGCGCCTCGGGCCTGTCTTGGACGAGACAAAGTGGAGTTGTGCTCTCGCCAAACCATGGTAATGGGAGCCCCAGGATTTACCGGGTATTTGTGGGGCACGATTTCCAGGAATGAAAAGGTGTCCTCTTCAGTCATTCTTTGCTGCCCGGTGGTTATGTATGCTACTCTCCTGGTGGTCGCCGGTTAAAATACGACACAGCACCAGTACGGTCGGCACAGTGCTCGATGAGCCGGAGTGAAAGTTTGGAAGCCATTGCATTGTGAATGGCTGTTTTCACTCTTTCTTTCCCCACTTCCTTTCTTGCCTGTTAATATGCGGATGTGGGTTTATACCTGCATCAAGCGTTTTGTCTAAAATGCAGCAACACAGATATCGTACTGCAATCCGGAATGCCAATGTACTCACGAGCAACCCTCGAGTGTAGCTACAGATAAGGATCTCCCTGCCGAAAGCGAAAGAAACCTACCCATAGAACTCTTGCATGTCACATTACCAGAAAAAGCCTCCAATAGCTGTGAGAAGAATCTCCACAAAGTTGAGGAGGAGGCCAATTCAAGGATAGGCTGGCGGGTCTTCACGGCCTATCACGGGTCGACCAACGCAGAATTACCTCTTGAGTGGGAAAAGTAAAGTGTCTGCTCGTATGGTGACTGTCCTCGAGTACCGGTGCTAGAGTACTGTAAATAAGCGCTAAAAGCCAGTTAGTTAGTCAACACTGGTGGGGGGAGAGAAAGCCCAACATTCTTGAGAAGAAAAGCCTTTGCGATTAGAACGCCAACGTCTTTTTTATTTTTTTATTTTTATTTTTATTTTTCAGTATCCCTACAATTCTGCTTTGAGGGCACAGCCCTCTTAGTATACAATTTTTGACCTTCTGGCGCCCAATTACCGTATGGCCGAGCCGTCGAAATCTAACCTATGACACCCTCATTTCTGCCAATGCGGTTGAAGCCTTCCCCGGTCATCCCATGTCTATCCCTGTTCATGCCCCCCCGTCCACCCTGCGGCCCCTGCTTTCTCCCCTGCTTGATTTGATTTGTTCATTTGGTCTCGCTTAACAAAATCTGCTTGTCAACCCCGAAGCATATGGTGGCGGAATTCTTTAATAGGAGCTCTTCGGGCATGAAAAAAATACCCGACTTCAAACTATTGGGGCTCCTGAACAACTCTTATTTTAGTTTTCACACTCTATTATCTAACAGATAACAAGCTGGCGATTCAGAGGATAGAGGGGCATTTTAAGAATATCAGTTTTTGCCTGAGCTGTAGGGGTGTTTAAAGCTAGGTGCACTAGGACCCAAATGTTGCCCCGGTTATTAGCTGTTAAACTTGCCTATGCAAGTCAACAGTGCCAAGAAGGCATAATGAGCTAACTGTTAACCGCACTGTCACACCAATCAAGTTGTACTGGTATTACAATGCAAAATGAATAGTAGTGTTCCAGTTCCAAGGTTTCCCCAACAGTGTCTAAGGTTCGCAATGTTCAGTGCTGAACTCTGGTGAACATATCGTATGGTTTGATGATAGAAGGATTGCTGCGATACCGCATTTACGGGCACAAGCATTCCGTTAAGTTGCATGCTCTTTTGGATTGTCTACTTAGGTGTGGGGGTGTGCTTGTCACTATCCTCGAGGTAGGTCATTCGTTGACCACAAGAGCCCCCCATCACTTGACCGTCTTGAAGTTCTAAAGCAGAAAAAGGTACTGGCCGCTTTCCTAAAAGGATACAAGCGTAAATCCTAAACCTCCAAGGAGCACTCGAGCAGTTACCGTACAAAGCGAGACCTGATATTCTGGGTATTACAAGCTTGGCAAGTTGGCTGTCGTGTGTCCATCACGCAATACCTGGCAGCGAGGAAATGTCTTGAACCCGGGATAGATCCTACTACCCATTGCATAGTCTAGCAGCGACTTTCTACCAATGATACTAAAGCCCGTGTCTTAACACTAAGGCCTTTCAAGTGATTTCGCCCAAGTTGCTGTTGCTTTGGTTTAGAATTATTACTGCTTGTATCATACTTGTATTACCCTTTGTCAGGTTACGATGTCTAACCTATTCAGTAGTTAGAAACAATAACGCCTACTGAAAAACGCATCCAAATTTTTACATCTAACTAACACTCCAAGTGATGTTTCAAGCTATTTGTTCTAGCGAGCACCGGGTGGTGAGCTCAGCAGCAGCAAGTTATTCGGAAAACATAGAATGTGTTATGATATACTTTTCTTTTGCGAGCAATGCACTCTTCATTTATGGTCCAGTGATTAAGTTCATTCTAGTCTCGATAGTGATCTCGAGGATAAGCTCTTTGGTAGAAGCTAGCAATTAGAACCGTGGCTGTACTCATTACAGGAAGCCCTCTTCGGTCATCCCACCACCTCCTCCACTTCTGGGTTGCCAAAACGCAAGCGCCGATTTCTGGTCAGATGCTAGAATTCGAGGTCGTGGTCTCTCGACCACCGCCTTAACTATCAGCAACATAGATGTACCAACACGTTGACGGAGCACGGGCCGTTCACACTGCTAAATGCGGTGCTGTCTATACCCGCAGCAAATCCGAATATTTTTCACATAGTGGGAGTAATCTCAAAATCTTGCAGAGCGTATTAATCTCCTGCACTCAACTGCACGCTTCAAAGGGGGCAATCCGGAATAATAAAAGAAGGGAGAAGTGAGTTAAAAAAATGGAAAATGGAAAATGGAAAAAATCCAAGGAATAGTAATGAGGGATGTGGTGCCGGCAGAGAGTAGGGATGTAGAATGGTGGAGGTGGAAAGCCTAGTCGACCATCGAAAGCACGCCTGGTCGAATATCGACGACTTGGGCCGTATTTTTTTCCACCATCACACTCCCACACCTGCAACAACACCACCACCACCACACCTTTCCACACCTTAGAAACGACCACCCATTGTCACCCTCATCGTAACCCAACCAAGGTCACTTCCCAATGCTCGCAAGCAATCAACGGCGTGGTGGGGGGCAGGTGCCCGCGTGAGGCAAGTTCTCTAGTCTCTGACTCGCCCGAAATAGCGTTTCTGAAAGTCAAACACACCAGCACTGGGGCCCGTCCTCCCTTCTTCCTGCCGCTAATCCCCAGACCGAGCAAATAATGGACCATCTTCCGCGGGGTTCCTTTCTAGAGTTTTATCGGTTTCACCGGCTACCGACCTCTGTCCCCGATTGTTTCCCTTGATGTTGTATCCAGTGAAGTTCTCCAATGGGGAATGTGCTTACTTGCTTGCGCTATCTTAGATGCTCAAGCGCATGTCGCCCACAAATCAGAGCAAATGATATCTATTTGGACTGCTTGAAATTCCCCAGCTCACCATCACTCTCGTGTCTCCACGCAAGCTAATATCCGCTGCTTTTCGAGACATCACCTACTCACCTACCCCCTACTTCTAATACCAGCCGCCGCCTGCTAATTGCTGTACGGTCGAAATTCGCGGACGCCATCCCCGATGCATGGAAGTGAGAGCTTTGGCCAGGCTCCCAATCCACAGCCACTACCATCTCCCCACAGCGCAAACACGACAGGAGCCAGGCTTCTATGGAACAAGAAGGGCTTGTCCGGAGGCAGGATTCTATAGATGAGAGGCAAACCCTCCCCCCCCTGCTGCCTGCCCTCCTCTTAGCCCACTACCTATCCTTGTGAGGGATGTGAGGGATGTGAGGGTGGGCACCGGGAAGGGGGAAGGGAGGGGAGTAAACGGGAAAGGATTTTGGAAGGGTGGATTACGGGGGAAGGATCATGGGAAAGATTACGGAGAGAGTGAAGGGTGAGAGGAGATCTAAAGAAGCAGTAGTTTAAGAGGGTAAATTTTATAACGCATTGTGGACCGATTGTTTACCAAGAGCCCCGCTGGACAGAAATCTAGAAACGCAGCAAGCCGACGTGTTCGCGACAATTCGGAAGTATTCTAGTGTGGATTGCGGATGATCAGCTCAGGAGTTATACGGGGTTATGTGCTTTAGAATGTAAGTGTTGCGGTTATGAGCTTTCGCTTCTCTTAGTTTATCCTTCGCTCGCTCGCTCCCCTTCCTCCTCTTCCCTTCGTTGCATCGCCCAATGTATTTAAAGGTCCTAACTCCCGTTGCTGATGGGTTGGAATTCAATTCTATCCACGTTTCCACTGTCGAACATCTCCCTCATATGCCTCTTTACTCACCTGCTCTGCTACATCGTGCTGTCTTGTCCTCGTACCCCCGCTCCTTGCACCTTTAGCTGCTAGTGTTATCCCCGACCTGACCTGGCTTTCCTGTCAAGCCTCCCAACCCAGTGCTCCACCACCTATCGGGCATTCCACCTTGCGTCGATCGTTTGAAGCGCAATCTCTGGGATTGCACTTCGCTTTCGACCTTTCTGTGTCATATCAACCCTAAGCTATTGCTTCCTATTGGTTTAACGAACGAACACTCGTTCCGAGGCATTATTTGTCCTCAACCTCATCGTGATCTCCAGGTCAGTATTAAAAGCCTGCGTCACTTCTCCCTACTGGCTCTCCTTATTGCACCAGTCTGGCTCCACCATACTCTCTCCTCTAACTATTAATTCTATCACGAGTGGCTTCTACTTTTCTATCTCCTGAGCCAACATATATCAAGTCAAATTTCCAGCTCGATATCCTCTGCGCGTTTTCAAAGCTCTCGCAACTGTGAAGGCTTACCATTTTCAGGCAGTAGTGGCCACAAGGGTCCATAGAAATGGCAACCATTCAACTGTTTTCGAGCTTTATATCTCCCCCAATTCCCTCTTCTCCTTCATCTTCGGACAATCAACTGCCTCCATTTTTTGCCTTTACATACAACTACCTTTGTGCTGTGCTGCTTTTATTGCCTCCATTGGCCTATTTAACCTACAAGGACTACCATTCGTTCCTCTCGCTCGGTCCAGGGGGCACCCCTTACAACTTTTATGGTTATTGTATCATAACCTCGCTCCGATTGCTCGCTCTCCGAAACCCCCGTGTCCCAGGACCGGTACCGGAAGGCCTGGAACACAATGGCTACCTCCCCAAGTCGGGGATAGCTAAAAGGGATGCCTCCCGCCCAATCGTCACCGGAATCGCGCCCCATAGACAAATGAATCAACGGCCGAGAAGAGAAGTATTTAACCTCCTTTCCAGCTCGCTACAGAATTTGGCGGACAACTATCCGAGGAGATTACGGATCGCCATAAGCTGCTTTGAGAAACATTGTCCTGGACTATTTTCTAGGAAGCAAGTTAACAAGACTTGTAACGGCGAAATTGTTCATGCCCACCCCAGCGATGGCTCAATGCATATGACGTTGCATCCAGCAGATGCCAAGATTGTTATCGAGGCTGGGTGGGGAGGTACGTGTAACAAAAAGAACCCTTGCCCTGCGCCCCAACACCCGACAAGAATTGCTTCTCTCTTTGATTCCCAAGGAGGTTGAAAAGTGGAAAAAGGAACGAAAAGAAAAAGAAATGTCATTCTTACTGACTGTATTGCTACGCATAGAACGACATCCACTTGCCAGAGGCGGCTGGTGCAGACGGTTTGTACCGGTCGGATTTGTGATGATCTATGCTCCGCGCACCGAAGAGGAGGTTGGTCTCGTCCTCGAAATCGTCAAGGCGGGAATTGGCTGGGTTAGCGGTGAGGCGCTAGACGAATCAGAGGCCAGACTCTATCCGAGAGAAGTGGAGACTAGCGATGACTTGAACCGCTGCGACTCCGGACACTGCCATGCTAACGCGAACTCCACAATCAAGGACTCTGAATCCGGCGTTGTCCAAAATGTCGCCAACGCAGTGATGGAGGTCGCATGATCGGCCCGGACTTTACAAGCAATTTGCAATTTTCCTTTTTTGCCCTATATTTGCTTTAGGATAGCGCAAGTGGGTTTTCGGGTCTTTGCGTTCTTTGTATTTTTTTCCTTTGCAGTTTTGCAATGCTCATACGACCAAGATCCAGCCGGTATGCTGTAAGATGCAAGACACTTGCAGGCTGGGTTTCTTCTGTTGCGTCCGCAGTTTTTACTTGATTCATTTTTCCATTTCTTGTTTCGGTTCATTTTCGGGGGGCTCGCCGGAGTCATTGATTCCGCCCCTTCACAAGAGAAAGTTATATTCTCAGTGTTGACTCAATGGGGAGCTGCTAGGATTGGGCCTTGGTTAGTGGTTAGCATGGGGGGTTTTTTTGAGATTTTCTTGCCATTATACCATTTCTTGTGATCCCCTTTCACTTTTTTACAAGAGTTCGTCTTCGTCTTCATCTCTCTTCATCCATACCATTGAGTTTTCCCCTTTTCTCACCTTATTCAGCATTTCTAGAAGGTAGCCTAAAATGAGGAATTTTTCAGTTTCCTACAGAAAATCGATGAGATGCTATCTAGATGCATTGCGCAGTTTCCTGGTGGTTTAAGCGTTTAGCATGCCCGTGTTATTCATGCAATGGGCGAAGGGCACAATGAGGATAGATGCCTTTGGCGGATAAAGGGTTGGCAGCGCAGGGGCAGCAGACGCAGAACTGCGTAGGTACTATTACTGCCCAAGAACAGTGCCCATTTGCACTGTGCAGTACTACTATGCACTGCATTAGACCTTACTAGGCACAATGCTACTTTTTAAAAGTATTGAGATGCTGCCACATTGCATATCCCTTCAGCGGATCGAGGAGCCGCTGTAGGATTATATCTGTGGCCAGGGACTGGATCCTACCGCTCCCTTCACTCGCAATGATCGGAGCGAGGTTTGTGGTTTTGGCCCTGAAAAGTCTCCGAGGAGCACTGTTGAAAGCACCCCCGGTGGGGTTCCTAGCTTACCTTTGTAAGAATGGTATTTTATTCGGCGGTGGCGCTGTGATTGTGTGGTGATGGGTCGGGGTGTGTATCGCCGGGAGGATTCGAAAGTCATGGGATTTTACTCGCTTGCTGGAGCGCATAGTGCTTTTACAGATTGTGCACGGTACGTGCCTGCTAACCCTAGGGATATACTGGCGGTGGACAGTTTGCTGTATACTCGCAATGTGGTGACGTTTGTAAAACGGACTGCCATTGCATACAGTTAAAAATCGGCCAAACCTCAGAATTTTGGTAGTATGCAGTAGCAGTCCATTTTGAAAACTTCACGGCATTGAGAGTACGGACTCTGAAGAGTGAGACATCAAGGAGTCTGGAGACTACTGACGATGGGGGAGGCGATTCCAGTATCCAGCAAGGTGAGATACCTCGGACCGTACGGGATGTGGTAGCACAACACCCCTAGGTCACGTTATTCTTAAAGTTAGTTTCGACGTTGTTCACAGGGAAGAGGTAGAGGAATAAAGAAAGATAGATTGAATTCCGTTTATTTAGGCGAAGTCACTCCTTTCAATCATATATTGCGCCCACTGTGTGATGTGTGGAGGAAGAAGTTGCCTTACGATGCTTGTTCCGATATTGAGCAATTTTTTCAAAGAGGAAGGATTTTATCCTATGCCCGGTATTCTTCTTAGCTGTTGTAGTCTACTGCAATAACGCCGGGCAGTGCTGTAGGGACCACACATACTCCTGGAGCGCCCTATCGTCGACTACCGTATACGCGCTTGGTGCAGTTCATGTTAACAACGCACCCCACATGAGAGACCTCCGTGTTTCGCTTATTTCCTCGCAACCACCCAGCCCTCCGCTGCCTCCACCCTCAACATTTTCCAGTTTTTATCCGACTCGTCGCAGCGAATCTGCTGTATTTTCGACATGTTTTAGGTTCCGGGAGGTTCCCATTGCATAAGCAAGGTGCGTGTATGTGTTTGTGTAGCGCATGGATGCATATGCAACATCTGGAGGTGGGCAGACCGCACAATCACGAAATCTCACTCTCCACTCACGGTTATCTCCCAGTCCCGTGCGCTTTGGTCTGCTTTTTTTTTTGTATTTTGGACCAGTCGTTGCCGAGGCGCCACTCGAGGGCCGTGGCTTCCGCGCTATCGTTGTAGCTATTAGATGGGATCCTGCATATTCTGCTATCGCCATCTGCTTTGTGAGAATCTGGTTCACTCAGGTATTTGCCTGATAGGCGGTGGCGTCTGATGTGGATGGAGGAAGGGGGGGACCTGGCGGCCTGCTTGTAACGAGTTTTCGGGTTTCGGGATTTTGGGATGCAAGGAGGCGCTAGTATTTGTCCTATCGGATAACTCTGGGAGAGCATCTCTTTTTTCCTTCATCGAAGTGATTAGGGGGGGGCCCGGGTTAGTGACTTGCAGTCATGGTTGTTGGTGCATAGTGGGGGTAATCTCAGCTCAAAAAAGTTGTTTAGGCCAACCTGTGTTCTTCATGGGGCCTTGGCGTACTTGAGCGACCGCCCGAATACAAGAGAGGCTCGAGTGCCCGAGCGCAAAGCTCTTGAGACTTCGGAGGCATGCAGCGCCAGTCTTTCTTCGAGAATAAGGTTCAACGATGAGCTCCTGGATAATGGGAGTGCGTGTGCTTGAGTATCGTAGAGTGTATGTGCGCGCGCAAGGATGCGCATATACAAATTGCCCCTTAGTATGCGTCGCTGTCTTCATTCTCACCGTGCGTTTCCTAATCACTGCTCCTTCCTCTGATTGGAGATAATTCGTGGTACTGTACAAGTAGCGACATAAAAAAGAAAAGAAAGTGCTTTCTCCCCCTCTTCTTCCCCATTTATTTATTCCTTAAGAAAAGCATCCTTTCGGACCAGTGTACTCGAGTAGCGATGCCCCTTTCACACCCCTCTACTCCGACCCGATGCTCTGGGAAGCCATGAAACTCGCTGGAACTTTCCTGTTTGCCTAGCGATCGCGAAGATGGAATGAGATCTTGATCGGGGTGCAGATTCGGTTTCATGGAGCTGAAACTGATCGATGGCTTTGCAATGTGGAATCAAATATTGGACGACATCTTATTCGACGCTTAGATCGCCTTGTTGCCAAAGGGCCCGCGTGCGGTTATTTTTTTTCTCATTAACGCATCGGGAAATCGGAATTCCTATAATATTATGAGAATAACCTGTTGACAGCTTGCCAAAAGTAGGGTTTTAGAGTGAGAGCTATGCGGAGGTTTGTGACTGGGCAGTCGCCGACGTAAGGAGGGGGAAGAGGAAGGGAAGGACTTAAGAATGCAATACCAAAAACTATAGTAGTTTTACAGTAAGATGGTGGGTGTATTTGGTAGAAAGTAACGGGTATTATCGAATGTTGCCATATGGTTTACCACCCCAGTTACGGGGCGAGGACTCCATAGCGTGTACCAATGACATTTTTTTCAAAGTATAGTGCCTTGCGGAATCCGGATAAGGAGCATCTAGTGACAGGTATTGATTTTTGGAGGGTTGAAGTTCAAGTTCCGCCGTTGTTTAGATATTTATTCCATTCCTACGCGACTTGGGACAATAATAGGGTGGTGGTACGGCAAACGAGAGAGGCTTTACCTCTGCCATTCATCAAGATTCTGTCTCCTTATTTTTCAAGAAACCGAATGTAATGGGCACATAACATAACTGACAAAAACCCAGCCCCGGCGGCGCATTATGGATCGAGTTCAAATTGGCCTTCTGATGTGTTTCTGTGAATCAAAATGGACTCGGAACACGAGCTAGAAGGGAAAGGATAAGGCAAAAATTAGGTAGAAGAAAGACCATAAAACTAATATCCAATGAGTTTTTATCCGAACAACTAAGAAAGGGGACTTATGATACCTAAGTGGAAAGGAGCAACAACATGCCCGACAGCAGATGCCCTGCGCGTTAACGTGCCCCATGGACAACAGGCTACGGTACAGAAAAGGATTGATTCGTTATAGAACCGCATCCGGTACCAGCTATTCCCTCCAGTAATGAGAGAACTATGGATCAGCTTGAATTACAACTGTATTATAGAGTGTAGCTAAAAGGGGGGGTGTTTATTGATAAACCATGTCATATGCTCCAAAAATACCCCTCCGATCCCCTTATTACACCAAAAATGGACATTTTTATACAAACAATTCTCAACACTGCTTATATAAAAACACTTGAAATCTTTCCATCAGCTAGGGAATCACTATCTATTCAAACCTCTACAAGGAGAAGTGTAAGGAATCAACGCTGTCTTCAGTGTTCATGATTGTGTCAACAAGTGTAAAAGTGACTTAGGTTTTTGTATGGGGCTCCATGCAAAAAAGTACATGGCAACTGCTACCAGATACTTAAATGACCTTTTCTCCATCACTTGGTAATATTTATTCTCTAACTTTCTTCATGTTATCTACGGGTTCGCTAATGCAAGGATAAATTTTCACCGATTCTCATAAACATTGTGCAATGAGAGAGAGTGGTGAAGATGGGCACTTTTGGTGTAAAAAGGGCATCGGACGAATACTTTTGCCCTAGTACTGTAGCATCCAAAGCAATTGATATCATAAGAACTCCTATCACTAGGGCAGAGTAGAAGATAGGCTAATGGGTCTGTTTTTTACTTAGTGCAACCGAGTGGACAGTGCCGATTATGATAAAATAGAGCTTTTCTTCCTCATTTTGGGTTACTAACAGAGTATTATTTACCTCTTAACATAGGAGGGCTTAAAGAAATAAAATAAAATAAAATGGGCTAAAAACATAAACTGCTGCTGACACTTGAACTTCAGACATTTAAACGCCAATATTTGCTGTTGAGTACCCTTTACCCTCATTATATAAGGCATTGCCTTTTGAAATACTAGTGGCGTATGCTATAAACGGTTCGCACAGTCCTGCTGTTGCCTGTGGGGAAAACCAATGTCAACCCGGAACCTCGATCTTTCAAGATCATAGGGTGCGTTAGTCGACAGTGCCTTAACAATGAAATTAAGGTAAGAGACCTATCATATTATGATTCATATCGCATGTTGATGGGATGGGAGTTTTGGCTCCTAGCTCTGATTAAGAAGCGGCCGATTTTGTTTCCTTCAACCGAAAATCTTATAGATTCCCAGGTGCGTGTTCCCGATTCAAATTTGGTGGGGCGGGGGAGTTGGGATTCAGCATCATCACAACCCACCAGCCTGGCTATTTGTGGTGACATTGGGTTAGTAGCTCAGGGATCTGCCTATTAAGCCCCGTGCCCCGCTAAGGACGGGATTGGTGCGGGAGGGAGAGACAGGGAGGGAAGTGGGGGGTATGAATCTACCGTAATACCATTCTTTGTTGTCTTTCTAAACCTTCGCTTCCAAATCAATCGATTTTTTTCGCCCCCGATGCTTATCTCCGGACTAGTGATACCACTCACACCCCCGCCTCCTAAACCTTTGAGGAGGTAGCCAGCTATCAATACCAGCCTGCACTCGACTGATATTGTGAGTGAGAACAAAGTTAATTGGTTACATGTGATTCCAATTATGGGTAGTTGCTTCGGTAAGCGGAGTGCAGTGCAATAGTACCGGGAGGGCAGTTTTACACTATCATATATGCCGTAAGACAACGCTACCTAATACGCTTACTGACGTTCCCAATTACCGGGGCGGTAGTAGTCTGACCGAGGCTTTTTAAAGCCCGATTCCTTTGTGCTGTCTGTACAGTGAGACACTTGCTAAAAGCCGGCTTATCCAAAAAAAACTTTTCGACTCAACACATCGACAATCGACACTGGCATTGGGATCTAGAATGCGCTCGAGTACCGATACAGTACATCCATAGGCAATCCTAATGACCGTAGGCTCCGAGATGGTTGAATAAGGGTATATGTAAACAATTCATTCGTTGCTTCTCTCCTCGCTAGCTAGACATCAGTATGACTCTTGACTACTGTGTGCATTCAATGCACATAACGGCGTATGGGCCTTTGACTTTCACCGCCCCTGCGGTGTGGGGCAGTCTTGCCCGGCCCGAACCTGGGGCCTCACGCAAACCCTACGCTCTACTGCGGCTCGGCCCCCTGTGACGGAGTGAATTACTGAGCGGTTTTTTTTGTTATTTTTCAACAAATCACCGCTTTCGATAAAGATTTGTGCAAAGGAGAGATAGTGATCCTTTGGAGTGTTTATACCTTCCAATATTGGCTGGTATTTTTTTCTTGTCGCCGATATTCGGTAGCTGGCTAGTCAACGGTTATGGGTTCTATAGATAGCTAGGTAGGCATATGGCAGTGGATAAAGCTCTCGAACCGGTTGCTACCAAGGGGCGCGACTTAGGATACCCCACAATACAGCACAAGCACACACACAGCGGGTCGTGTGTAGCTGTTCTTCCCATTGGGCAGTCCGCTGCGGCTCACCGGAGGTCACTCGTCCCAGTATCATAACCGACCGGCGTTTAACGAGCGGGTCGGTGGTGGTTGATTAACGCGGGTGCACGGTTCTGTGTCAGATACTGCCGGAAGGGAGCGGGGCTAATGCTACATACACCCGAGCTCTATTGAAGGGGCGGAAAATGTACCATATACAGAACAAGTGCTGTATCAATGCCCCAGTTGGCTAATCTGACAACTTGACATCCCTCTCGAGCTACTAATCGCAAGGTGGATAACATATTGCCTGAATTTGGGGTTTGGCTTCGGTTTTCAGATCATACGCTCGTTCGATCGGCTTGCATGCATTCTCTTGTGAGCTCCCTGTACCCTACTTTCCTGCTTGTGATGACCTTTTTTCCTCCTCTCCTAGGCACTTAGGGGCATCTTAGATCCTAGCACCCAATTTCTACTATGTTCACCGACTATCCTTGCTGGCTCTTTTTCTGGCATAGTGCAGCAACTGGTTCGGGTACAACGGGCTCCCGAACCGGAGATCCTAGCATTCTTCTGATCGGGGCATCTGCCAAAAAGTGTTACACAATACTGTACTCTGGTCTCAACAGCTCGCTGGAAGTGTCCTAGTTCATTGCTACACCAACGATCTTCTGGGTGCTTCGGGTACCATAAATGGCACAGCGATAATATCAATGCTGGAACCTTTCACTCCCTTCGGCTTCACGGCTAATCTCTTAGTCCGATCTGCCCTGAATGTGTCAGATCACCGTTATCCTCCTGTCAAATTATCCTTGCTGGGCACAGCCCTAAGACTGGAGTTTTTTTTATTTTACGATACACGTACTCTACTTAAATAAGTAAAGCGCTGATTAATTATATATCGAATTGGTGGTCTTTGAAGATTATGCAGCTCGGAAACAGGCGGCCAATGTTTGGGGCCTCTTGGCCCTCAAAATTATTAGGGCTGGAAAGCTTGTTCGGGAGAAAATTGCCTGATGGGGCTGCGAGGTCAATCATTTCCCTTTGGGGGATCTTGACCTTTTTTTCCTTTCTTTCCTAGTCGGGTCACGAACTATCACTCACCGGCACTGTTGATGTGCGTGTTCGCCGGGACCAGAAATGAAGCTTGATTTTCTAAGGAAGCGGAGAGCGTGCTATTTATGCTCTGCAACAAGAACACATATCCACTTCAAGAAAACAAAGGAAGACAAAAGAAAAATCTAATGCGCATAGAGTTACATCAATGATTGACTGATTGAGCAGAGAAATAAATGAAAAGATCCAAAACAGATGAATGGAGCTTAAACTCTGACGGCATTGAAGTGAAACTAGTATGAACTAGGAAGTACAGTCGTACTCAAGAAGATAAAGAGTACATATCCGAAAGTATAAGTTCAATAATGCGCAGCTTAGCAATTGTAAAAGCAAAAGGAAGACGAAGGAAGCGAGCAAGAGTAAAAGAAGAACTACTCCTGTACGGCGGATAAAACTAAGTCCAACAGGCACATTGGGCCCGGAAAAAAATGTGGGTAAAGGAGATAAGGGAATGTGTCAAAATTTTATGCGCCGGAAAGAGAAACTGATGAGGGGAGGTGGGCGATAACGGGATAAAAGAGTACGGAAAGGATGTATCCAAGGGTACAAGAGCTCTGTAGATTTCCTACATATATTCACTGATAATGCTTAGGCTCTAAACCATCAGGGAAGAAAGAGGAGGCCAGCCCTCTTGGGGGTGGGTAGAGGGGAAATCAGGGGAACCGACTGTACTCCCCAAACTTAGCGAGTTAAAATCCTTAGACTACGGATGAAATTTTCGTTGAAGCAACCATCAACCTGTTAGCAGTCGAGTCCACCCACTTCCAATCACATATTGGGTGTGCTAGAATATTAGGCTAAGAGATAATGGTAAGTTAGACTAGTGTGTCACCGAAGCCTTCTAGTATGATATTGGGCTCCTTGGCCTCTCTCCGGGTATGTAGGCCATCGGTAACCCTTGAATTTGGCTAGGTGTCGAGCCTGCCCTGGCTCATCGGAGGTAAGGGCACACGGTACGGTAGAACACAATCACAAAAACCCAACAACCGTAGCCTCTGGGACGAAGTGGGGACAAAGGCCCAGCAGGTATGATATAATTGGTAGGCAAATGAACTGCCACCCCTTTTAAGCGAGAGAACAAACACTGGGAAATCGACAGCACGGGTTAAAATGTCGGGGTAAACTCACCATGTGAAATTAAGAATTCAAAGGGGAGGCTTCTAGGAGAGAATAGTGATAGTAGACTTTGCAGAAATGCATGTGCATGTGCATGCGGTGGTCTGGTTTGGTTCTTTCAAGGACCGCCCATGGGGGCGCCCAACTAGAACAACCAGACTGAACGGAGCCCGACCGAGTAGGCCAATGTGGATATGTTTGTGCGGGGCCCCTCTAAGGGAAATAATCCCCGAGGCAAGGGTGCTGGCGTGGGAAATCTCCTTTGCTTCGTGGGAGGCAAGTATTATTAATAAGACATTAATGCAGGCGAACTTATCCACCGCCTATGCCCCCAAGGAACCTTTGTATAGATTGCACATAGAAGCGAGGCCACACTGAGCAGGAGGTGCTGTGCTGCCCTAGGGGCCGTTGGAAACTTAGAGAATTTTCGAGGATTTCTGTCCTCTTTCAGTGCTTCAGAGCTTCCGGAAATATACAATTGCAAGGAGAGCTTTACCTCGAGCATGCTTTTGGGGGATCAACCTTCTTCGCAACTATTCCAAGTTCCTATAAAACATCCATCGGTCGTTTGGACAAGGTCCACTAATGAAAGGTGCTTATGATCCCGTGTGCGTGGGGGCATGCCTAAAGTAGGAAAAGGCTATTAGAAGGAAATGTATCGAAGTGTACTGCCCATGCGCTCTTTAGCACTGCTCTGTATAACATGTCTCAGTTCTCCCAAGTAGCAACAGTACCCCAATGCGGTTCATTGTTACATGTGCATTCTACACCAGAAATACCATTATTCGTCACCATACAACACAAAACCTAATATCTAATTATCACATCCCGCAGGCAAGAACCCCATTTATTGCAAGGAATCTATTAAAATATTGGATATTTTCCTGTAGACTTTGGTAGCGTGTGAAAGCTTAAAATCCTCAACTTTCACATTGAGTACATTTTCTCGTGTTTATGATACTTTTGAAAATCTTTAGAACTTACTATACACTAATATTTAGGGTTACTTTACATGGACCTATTATACAGTAGGCAAGCCCCAGCTTATTTAGAGAAATAAAATTTAAGCCCTGAGTCTCTTGATCCCTAGCAGATTTTTTATATCTTATTTATATCATAATTCATGAGATGACGTGAAGCATGCAGAGTTAGGGTGGGCATCCCCTCTAGCATTCTGGCGTGGCTCTGCTGTGTTGCCAGGTCTAGTGATGTACTAATGATGAACTATGCGCAAGAACTGTGGTATTAACAATCAGGAAACAATAGCCTAATAACCTACTGTCTTGGATACTGACACAGTCTGACCTAGCACCAGAAAAGAAAGAAATGCGTGGACCCGGTGCTGTGGTGATGATGAGCTCCCAGGATAGAGCAGGGTTCTTTAAGATCACTCTTGAACGACCTGCTAGGAAGCCCTGTGAACACAAACCATAGAATGTGGAGAAGGATCGCACTAAAGGGCCTGGGGCTAGAATGTGGCCCATGTTACAAGTGGGTGAGTCTTCCCAAGATTCTCTTGGATTAGGGAGATGCCACGCATTGTGGAGTTAACAAAGGTCAGACTGGGCGTGGTTTTGGTGTAACATCTGCCCTACCCAGCAGCCGGCAAAAAAAAACATCGATGCTGGAAACAGCTTTTAACATTGGGGGTATGATACCTTTATGAACACCAGGCGACTTATGGTGTCTCAGGGTTTCGGCTTGGACCCAGGGGGACCTGTTTGGCTGTATCGGCTAGGGCGGCTAGTTCTTGGATCTTCAATTCCGGACCTGCCTACTTTTTTTTTACCAAGACCAGGGGTGAAGCTTCAGGAGCTATCTAAGTTCCTCTACCAGTAACCATTTAGTCTCCCTCTATATAATATACTACTAGGGAATCAGGGTCAAAATCACTTACAAACAATCTAGGAGAATATTACAGAGGCCACCGGTGTAAACTCCGGCTAGTGTTCGAAGAAGTGCCAACCTCATCCTCTGCTCGTTTAAGCTTACCCATAATATAAAAGGCGTTTTGTCCACCTCATGCCTACAGTACGTCATTTCCTAGACTGGGAGAGTTTTTAATTTCTGCTGAACTACAAGGATATCATGAATACGTACGGACCCTCTAAAAAGCAGTTACTAACCTATTTGATGATCCTAGTTAGCCCACACTCTGGCATACAAAACAACTACCTGAACAATGTCATTTAACTAAAGCGCATAAAATAACCTAAGTAATCTCCCACTGGCCTTTCGGATGTAGGGCGCTGTGCCTCAGCTCCCTTTTGTTCTGAGCCCCTTCCGCAGGCCAGCTGCCCCCCAAAAAAATATAAAATAGGAAAGCAAGGATGTTGGCTTTACTATGATACCAACCCCCATGCTTAAGTGGATAGGTATCAGGTGGGTCCTGAGGATGAGTGGTAGCGAACTGGCAGGGTACCCCGTTTGCATCAGTAGATATATTATACCTCAAATAAGAAACGGTGTCATACTTTCAAACTGATCATAAAGAGTCACTCGAGGTTGCAGAGCTCCTTCCATATTTGGAAATTCAATAAGTAGCTCTAGTACGTTCTACTGCCGTTTCTGAGAGACAGCACACACCTAACCTCATATCCCCTACTTCCTTAATGGGACAAATTTCCTTGTATTTAATTTGGAGAGATTGGGCTTAGCTTTACTGGGAGCTGGCTAAGGGGTGATTTGACGGAAGTGTCATATTAGTGGAACTATTACGAGAAGTCTGTTAACTAGCTGTCGCCGAAAGTGTGATCACCTCCAGGCATAGCGGGGGGCAAAGATAAATATGGGGGGGCTGTCATAAACTGTGGTGTAGAAAACTCAGCGACCAAGTGCCAGGAAACAAACAGGCTCCCATCCACACCATATTTTCGAGCTCTTAGGATAGTTGAGGTTCCACTATATAGTCCATTCGGGGCCGGTTGGTGTGATAGCCTCTTGGAGGGACCGCCAATCTAGCACCAACCGGTATCCTGCAAAATATAAGAAAACTAGGAGTTTTCACCACAGCAAGCAGCAGGACACATAGGTACCGGTGGCGCTATAGATGCGAAAACATTCCGTCATCAAGGCTACAAACAATGGGCCCCCGAAGTGGACACAATAATACAACAAAATTTAAAAAAATAAGAACAAATTCAATAGAAATTGTGGAGAGCTATTGTAAGCAAACATGGGGTAGTGGAAACACTCGAATAGCTTCAGGCTAAGCTTTGTGTGCTGGCATCCAAAATGCCTCCCTATAGAGCCTTTTCCACTTCTAGGATAGATATCCGATATCTGTTCTATCAAGGCGCATGAGAATTAAGCAATTTACCGGGGGATTCCATCCCTAGAAACCAACTCCTAAGGTTAAACCAAGTCCCCGCATCTCTACCTTTGCTCCTAGAGTCCTATGCACTAGCTCGCCCAGATGCAGATAAAACAAAAGTCCAAAACAACAAACAGACTGGGATGCAATCCCGTCATTCTAGATCACTCGCACAAAAATCCGAGTTCTGGTGTTCCGGGTTACGGAAACCCAGTTCCTGCCAGGGGGCAGATCGCAGTTGGGATTAGCCCCACACTAGCTTGCCCCCCATGGATCCTAGTGTAGAAAGGATAAAGAAATGAGCTCGAGGACGGAGCTGGCGGATTTAAAGCTAGAAATACGGACCGATCATTTCCTGATTCCCCAGTTAGTCAGAGGTACTAGGTGACTAGCACAAACGCCAAGGTTCCTCTAATGGTAACAATCAGATAGTCGTAATAAAAGACAAGAGTAATGGTCATTTGACTTGCTGGCCGAAACCGAGCAGGTGGGCCGTTAGTAGCAATGGCCGAGCCTATGATGGCCACTGAAGAAAAGGGGAATAACTTCAGCGACCTCCGGACACTTTGGCAGCCTATTGGGCTCCAAGCAGCCGGGAGTCACATATAACTCCTTCTTCAAGACTTCTTTTTGTCTTACTCCTATCATTTTTTTCAGCTCGCCATAAAGGAGTTTTCTTCTTCACTTCTGCCTCCACAACACCTGCTCCTTCAACCCCCCCCCCAAGCTCTCATCCTCCCCGTGCCCCGAGAAAGCAAAGTGGCAAGTAAGCAATATATGGCGGGAAGGCGGTTTTCCGGAGCACGCCCTACTGCTCAAAGCCTACAGGCGTGTTGATCCAGACCATATACTGAAACATTCAGTATTTTTTGCGTCTTTGAAAATATGCAATGACTTGACAAACAGAGGGAGAGGAAGCAAAAAAATTGCAATTAAAGGCCCCATTTTCTCTGGCTCGGTCCATCCGCTCGCTCCCCCCTAGATAACCCACTCACCCAAGCCCGGTTTAGTGGAGGAGCGGGTATAGGGTGAAGCGGATGGAGGGAGAACATCGTAGATGAAACGTAGCTGAAAGTGAGAAACGGTGAACTAGGAAATCTATAGAAAGATCGTCTGAGTCCGGCTCTAGAAATAGATATCCAGATGAAAAATTAGCAACTCCGGTCTCGCAGCCACCCGGCACGGACCCCAAGAGGCAGGCCAAATTGTAAAGGGATTCCACGACAGTCACTCATCAGTAGCATTAGGATTGTAAACAAACGATCCGCCATCATCACAAACAATCCAAACCCGTCGTGGAGACTAGGCCCCGAGCTCAACGCCAGATGCCGATTGACATAGAATGGAAAAACAACAAACCAAACCAAACCAAAATACCCTCCCCATTACGCTGCGGGTGTGAATGAAGCAAAACCCCAAACAAATACCACAGGCCGGCACTCATGGGGAGCGAGAATTAATATCCCATGGCCGCTTTCCCCATAGGTAATCCAAAACCTAGACACCGAAACAGCATAAGTAGTCGACAGTACAAAGCAGACTAGAGAATCTATATAGCATTCAAAATTTGCAGTTGCTCTCCTTCTTCAAACTGGATGGAACAAAGAATCCTTTTTTAAAAATAAGAAACAAAAATTCTTTCATTAAATTTTATGTTCTGCTAGCATACCATGCTTGTTGCAGACCTCATCTTTAGGGGTGAGGTCTGGAGTCAGATTCTACCACCTCGCAGTGGGTCTAATCCACCCTATAGCCTCATTGGAGAATGCTAGAGTCTTCAGTCTCCCAGCTCTTGTGGGGCAGGATTCCTTAAATCTCCTATCCAACATGATAAATCATTCAATAATAAGTTAGTTTAAGGGAAATCGAGAAGCTGGACTCCTGATAATTGATATGGGTTAATCGCCTCTTGACGTATTAACCACTGCACCGGCTAGGTATTTTCACATCATATCACGGCGGGAATAAATACTTATCTTGTTGGTTTTGATTTTGTGATGATTGGGAGGTGGCACAGATTTTGCATAGCTCAGTGGGGCACCAGGTTCAGCACGATCCAGAACAGTGAGGTGTGAGCATAGCATTATTGTTTGTTGCCTGTTTGGGTCTCTTATGCAAATTTTCCTTTCTACCTGGCTTGTATTCTGCAGTTTTTGTAGGGTTTATAGAATCTGGCCAGACTATAGGGGCCTCCTCCCAGCAAGCCAGAAAGAAAGTGTGAAGCTAGATTGTGGGCATAAGACAGCAACCATATCAGATAATACTAACAGTCTTCTATTTCGCAATAAAATGTAGATTTTGGAAGGTGGTCCAGAGCTGCCCAGGGGAGCTAGAGCCGGCGTATCCTTCGTATGATTCATTACCAGTTATAAGAACGCTATTCTGGCTCTATTGTGAAGTGTTACAACGTCTTCATTAAATTCCCTTCGATATGAGCAACCTTTGGCTGGCCCTGTGGTGACCGACCTGGTGCCTGATAAATCTTCTCTGTATTGGGTGCCAAAGAAAACTCCACTGGGATCGCCACCTGTATAATATGAGAAATTATGCAAGCTCACAGTCCCTAGTACGATATACCTTAGTGCGGATCCAGAGGTAAAGAGATGTTTAATGCAACGAAGTAAGGCACAGAGTGTAGGGTTGAACTTGTGAGAGACAGCACGAAACGTTGAAGAGCAAAACCGGGAAGGAAAGAAAAGAAAAAAACACTTTTATGAGAAAAATTGCAACGTTAACATGCAATGCTCACTGTGGGCAGGACCCAGTAAAGGCCGGTTCGGCCTATGAAGGCCTACGGGAAAGAACAAACGAATTAATGACTAAAAACATGTTTCTACAAACGTTGATCTGGCATAACACCACCAGCCTCAGGAATCAGCCCAGACAGCTCTTATATAGATAGTTCCACTACTTCCTCTGAGATATCACTTAAATTCACAAGTACCGAGATTCCATATGAAATATAGATAAGAAAAGTATAGGGAACTAGCCCTATTAAGGGTTCCATTTCAGTAAGCACATTTCCGGCGAGTCCTAGATTACAATACATATAAATCTAGGGAACCAATCGTAAAACAACCTAAGTTCTTATTATGTCACTACATCATCCTCCGCAACAGAACCAATTGGTCATGAGCCACATGAAGTTTAGGATGTATCGTGGGAATAAAACAGTCCTTTATTCAGGACCTTGTGCATCCACCTTGCGCATCCTAAGTTAGCCAGTTCTTTGACGCAAACCCCCATCCCGCTGCTGGTATATCTTTCTTTCCACCCTAGCGGAAAGGCTTCTCAAGGTGCACAATCCTACTGGCCCGGTGGGCAGAGGGAAAGCCCGCGGGCTCTTGAAAGACTATGGGCCGGCCTGGCCTACAGCGAACACTGCCAACACTGCCAACACGCCCTAGTGTATAACAATACAAGTGTGCCCACGTATTCCCAAGGCTCTAGTGGGTAGTTATCCACATGCTTAATATCTCTGGAGACAGTGACCCCGAATGATATCTTGTGAACCAAACCCCCGAAATCAACCACAGCGGAGACCAAATACAAAACCCACAACCCAAGCCCCGCAACCTCTCGAATCATACATATCCAACTACAGCACCATCCTAAGCGCCAAAAATCCAGTATCACATCTCACAATGGAAGAAAATCACTATACCTACTCTACACACCAAAAAGAACCCAGACAGAGTCAGACAGAGTCAGACACCTCATGGCCCACAAGGAGAAAAAGGTCCAGGCATAATACCTCCTACACTATGTCCTTATTCCAAGCCTACGTCCCTTGGGGGCCGCCGTCCCCAAAGGGAGCAGAACATTAATGCCTGGGAAGACCCAGTTCTCCCGGATCAAGTCATACACCCAGGTTATTCATCCTACCTATGTTGTTATATATGCGCCGCAGGTGGAGCTCGAAGGAGTACATCGGAAGCCAGGAAGTTACAGCACTTGTGCTTCTCCTTTAGTGTTGACCTACGGATTACGCCACCTGCCACAACCATCAATCTAGGTCGTTTAGTAAGTATACGGAGGTCAAAACACACCAAAATTGCTGGTTTTCGAGCCATTGTATTTCCACAGACACCTTAGAACTCAGCTTTGTAAATTTTTTGAAAAAATATATCATGTCTGGAGTATAGCATATATTTATCTCAGTTTTTTATCACAAGCTTGCAGAGAGCTGTGGGCACATGAACTGGGCAAGGTGTGTTGCAATATATCTTTCTCACGCAAAAACTCTGGTCTTGGCAGGTACTTTGAGGGCAAGGACATTCCACTCCTCACTACTACAGGAGAATTCAAGGGGGAAATGCCATGCTTTTTTGTGCCATTAGAGAAAATTACTTTTTGAATTTTTTTTATGCTGTTTTCATCAACGGTGGTTGAATTATGATAGCTCGAAAACCAGCAATTTTGGTGTGTTTTGGCCTCCGTATACTCACTAAACGACCTCGATGGCCATCTACCCCCGAGTGAGAATCTATGAGCACTCCGAGATTATGGTCCCACCTCCTTGGAACAGTCAAATCACCGCCTAGATACTAAGAACACGGTATACCATGTTCTTACAAAGCCCCACAGACAGGCTACATACCATCCACCCAGAGTAAATTCATTCCTAAGCTCTTGCCAGAATACCCATATTACAACTAGCTATGATACGAAGGAAGAAACCACCTGCAACAAGGCCGTGCAACTATCCTGATATTTCATAGTTACGTTAGTCCCTAAGTTACTTCCTCATGAGCACGCTATCACCAATCGTAGGTGCACTTATAGTGAGGGTCAGTTATGCATACCTAAGCACCCACGCTCACATTCAGTCAGCAGATCAAGCTAAATATACCTAAGTGCAGGATAATACTGGGGGCTTTTTTTAACCCCCCCCCCCACCCCGACTGTTCAAGGGCACACAGAGCAGCTAGTATCATTTATGACAAAACCTCAAGCCACACAACATACCAAATCACAAACCACCAATAACAAGCATGACACCACCGCTGGGCCTTGTGTTTCACGCCCTCACCGGGGTTGTCCGATCTTTGGAAAACTCTTATATCAGTTTGACTACGATAGTGGAAACATGGAACGTTGGGGATAGAACAGACTAGAACTAGCTATTGACCATAACACTCGATTTGTATCCATACTGTTAGAGATGTAGGACTGTAGTAGATTTCATACATTTCCTTCTGTTGTCGTTTGCTCTATATACACCATACTTCGCACAAATATCATACCATCTTTCACTGCCCCAAGGCGGCTGGGAAAAAAAGCCATTATTATACAACTTTCCCATTCCTAAAAAACGTATTATAACTGTAACACTCCCAGGCTTGGGGATCCCCCTTTCACTAGATAATTTGTGCCATCAGCAGAAAACAAAAACACTCTTCAATTTTACTACTCTCTCTCTCCCGTAATCCCGAGGATCTCCGACTCAGGGCTAAAATAATCCATAATCCTTTAATAGGATCATGCCAGCCCCAGTGCAGGGCAGCGATGGAATACCCAACCAAGTGTCTCCACCTCTTCCAGAGTCCAAGAGGGACTGATACAGCACACTAGTCTACCTTACACCTTATATACTATATTCTTTACCACAAACAGACACGAACCCACCCCCGTGCAGATATACCCAGGCCTCGGTGAATACAAACAAAACACAATCTTGCAACTTCCAGTACGATAGCGCGCTCTAGCTTACCAGTAGACTCCGAATCTAACCCAGCTGTTATGATTGAGCACACATGTGGACACCGAGGAGGAAAAGCCAATTCACGCTCAACGATCCCGATGATCCCCAAGGGTGGGTTGGGCTTGTCAGTGGATATCGTACTCTGGGTTTGCACCCGCGTAGGTAGTATAGCGGTATCAATATTTATGGTTCAGGAGCTTACACGCCTATTCCCAAGGTACAGTACTATATATATATAAAGTACATACAGTTGTGCGCACGCCAACCCAAAATAACACGCCAATATGCATAACACTACCAAAACATCACCCAAAGAAAGTGAGATTCCTAAATATCATACCATGCCATGCTCAATTGACACTCGCATTCCTCACCATTTCGACTCTAACCAGTTTTCCCAGTCATCCAGTCCGTCCGTCTCCGGGACGGGACGGACTACAGCTAATAGCCCGTCTTTTTTAAAGGTGCTAGGACGGACTATGCCCGGGAATGCGAGGACCGGACGGACAGTGGGGGACCGCCATCCTATAACTTGAACTTTAAGGACTAAAACTGCATTGTTATAATATATCGCTTGGCCAATGCCGAACGGGTGTTATATTGCAGAGATTGCTTTAATACTCGGATAGGCTGATTGACTCGGATTTCTGGGGAAGAGTAAAAGTAAAACAAAGCTCGAAGAAACATGATAAAGGAAAATGAGAAGAAACTTTGTGAACCATAACGTATATTTTTTTCCCCGGCCTGATACCTCCAGACGCCCTAGCCAACTACGAAGAGAAAATACATCCAGACTTGTGTAAGGCTATGGACTCCAAGAGCTTTTAGAGTACTTTCCCTCTCTTTAATCTCAGTCCCTACAGTCCCACACAGTCCCACCCTCCCCGGCCGTCACCTCCTATCCGTGAGCACCCTGTCTCACCCTGTAGGGCCTGCCGTCCTGCACTTTGACCGCCCTGGGCAGACTGCAGATAACCGTCCGGTCCCGCCTGTTAGATATTAGGGTAGCAGTAGGTACGGGTAGCTATCCTCATATGTGTTGGGGTTGAGCAGTAGGGTTAGTAGAACCGGTTGTTGGCTCTTGGCGGTCATGTATCTCTATATATACCTTCGGTCATAGATAGGAAATACACTAAGTCATTCTTCCACTACCACCACGTTCCTACACCACCCAGGGCCCTTGGCAGTCCCCCTGGACGGTTGGGAACACTGACCCCAACAGCACAATCCCCCACTTAAACACCATAGTACATCGTCCCATCCCCAACCACGTGGAGTGACCACCACTACTCGTAATGACGTTTGTGAACACAACCACTATTGCATGATGCCAAGATCAGGGCAAAAAAGCTGAATTTTGGCGGTATGCAATAGAAGTTGTGTTCACAAACGTCAGGACACTATGAGTCTCGACTCCCCCTCCTCCTCCTCGCCCTTTGTGCCCCCTTCTTTCCAAAACACCCCAGCCAAACAGCCTTGAACCCTTCCCACATCCTCGTGCCCTCCATGGTGTCCGTGGTCTTCCCGATGGTATACAACACCAGAATAGTAATGAACACGAAAACTCCACTGGCGCCCCAAAAGTCCCGTTGTGTGTAAACGCCCTCCAAATCTTTCAGCTGCATGGAAAAGTACCCAGTGATGAGCGTGAGCGGGACAAACAGAAACGCGAATTTCGTGAGTAGGATAGCGACGCGATTGAGTCGCTCTACTGATTCCGATTCTCGCAGGGCAATGAGATTAAACGTCATATCTACCAACTCTGATTTCTCTTGCAGACAGTCGTTGATCTCGCCAAGGGCATAGAGCTTTATTCTATCCCTCAGGCGTTCGAATTTTGCAATAGCGAGGGGGTTTAGCGGAACACCGAGGACGTCTGGATCTCCCATTGGAGCAACGGGACTCTGCGAGAGCCCGGTGGGAGGAGTAGTTGGGGCGACTGATTGTGGGATGTTCCTTTTACGAGAGTTTTCTTGGCGGTACAGGACATTGTCGATTATTATCTTTTTGGTCTCGTACATTCGCTTTAGAGTAGCTAGCTGTCGGGCGAGGCGATGGAGGCGGGAGATTTGGGAGAGTTCGGGGTTGTTTTGCATATCACGACGCTATGACTTATTAACGGACGAAACGGTATGAGAGGTGGAGAATATACCAATTCACGCATGCGGTTACTATACGGATATCCACGGCCAACCACAAGCTCCAAGGAGGAATACCAGTCGTCAAATAAATAGTAGAAAAGGAGGCTCGGACCGCTTTCGACCTAACCACCATAGTTAGTCACCCCCATAGAACCTCCGGTGAGCACTAAGTACTTACATTTTCACTTCCACCGCCCTCAGCGAAATTTCTTCTAAAAGGCAATTCATCCATACCCCCCATTTGCACAGATTTCTCTACTTTTTCCCTAGCAGCGTTAGACCTAGACAGCGACCGGAAAACCGTGACCAGATTTTTCCGTATAATCGCCAGCTCTCGGTCGCCAACGTCTCTTCCAGGGGCTTCATATAAACTCAGTACAGTCCCTAGAAAATCAGCATAAGGTATACGAGCGGGGACATCGCAAACAAACCATCATCGCAGAGCACTAACCAGGCCCACTGTCGTTTTCCGTCGGGGTAATTTTCCCCTTTATCCATGGCTGCTTGACCATCTTCTTCCTCATGCCACCAATCAACATCGTTGCCGTTCTCATCCTTATCGCCGGTTGGGGTTTTCCTTTTAGGCATTTGATGCAGCGAGTTGAATCCGATGCACATAACTGCAAGAATCAGCGGAGGCCTAACTGATACTAGAAGAAGGACCCACATCTTCCACCCCATTCAACAGCATGCCAATGCCAAACATTACTCACAATCTCCATGTGTCCTCCCCTCTTGGCCCCCGATACCGGGAAGGGATCAGTAGCATTAGCTATTGCCTCCAGGTTAGCATAACTATCTGCTATGCTTCTATCTTCAATATCCGAGGGATCCGAGGGGCGTTGGCGGAAGAATCTCTCTCTCATCGAAGGCACAGATTTCTGATAAGTAGGAGTATGAGTATGCTCAGCAGGCGGCGCCGTAAGGACACTGGTATGTCGAGAAGTGAATCCATAATGAGCAGCAATCGTGTGGACGAGCTCTCTCTGTGTATGCGGAGCGAATATATTGCTAGTGAAGAACCAGAATTAGTCCGAACCCTAACCAGAGTGATAAAACATGACCGACATCCATCTAGTGCGTATCTCCCTCGGTCTCTGCAACAGGTTAGCCCAACCCCCCTTGGAAAAAAATCTCCCCCGCACGGAAGCTTACAGCTTGCTTCAGAAGATTCTTCAAGTTGTCCAGAGTCTCCGGCTTCGATGAGTCGAGATCCAGAGCACACCAAGCCCCACCACGCTCGACGTCTGGCTCCCCTCCGAAATCGACAATAAAGTTCTTCGTCGAGCGATCCAGAAGCGCATCTTCATATTTCGTGTATCCACTATCCACGTCCAAATCCTCGAACCCATCAGCAAACCCCGGGCTAAACCTTGAGTAGTAGTCTGGGCGGGGCGTCGGTGAAGCGGCGTGCCGGGGTGACGGGGGGTTCGGCCGCACGGGCTGTAGGTTCTTGAGCTGGATACCGGTAGCACTACCTCTAGAGCTCGGGTTATCCATGACGCGTGCGGGCGCGATGACCTTGCAGGTTTGTCGAAAGGAAGAAGGAGATAAAAGGGATGTTATTTATGGTAGCTGTGACTAAGGGAAAGGGGTTGGGTGTACTAGTACTCGTACTTGGAGGTTGCTTCGTGATCCATGCAGATCGGTGGCTGCGGGTTGACCAGCGATCCACCGAGAGTTCGAAAGCTGTACGAGCAGACTCCTAAGCAGGAAACCACTTGGCCAGTGCATGCGGACCATTCTCCACGACATCAGAGGCGCTAAGTCAGAGATCCTCCATAGGATTGGTACGACGCCGGAGCCCAAGACAATCAAGGTTGAGTTTCTCGCGAACCTTGACAGCAGCCTCACGGTGGATAATCCGCTCCGCTAAGTACGGGACTTACCCGGCTGGCAAGCATTCCTACCATTCCAGTCCTTCCAACGCCACGACACCTTATCGCACTCGTGCTCCGCCGGCCTAATGGCGCCAGCACTCCGCACCCGGCCATCATTAGTTTACCATAACGCGTCTTTCCCTCTCGCAAAGGCCTCTAGGTTTCTACAAGCAGTCTCTGTAAAATAATCACAAAGAAATATTTATCTTCAAACCCCACCTTCATACCTCCCCAAAGGTTGCTGGCTTTGGGTACGAGGTAATAGGGTCATTAAAATCAGGCCTTGTAATCTTCGATTCACCAAGCGTTGTTGCCTATCCTTTAGCATGATAAGGCATTGCTGGTTGCCAAAGGCTCCAGCACCTACAGAACCTGCACTCGCAACCTAAACACAAAACGGCAGCAGAACTGGAATACAAGAATCCCTTGCGTACTCGCTCCCAATCTAAGGCTAACCTACGGGCCGGGGGGTAGTTATGCTTTATGAAGCAATAGGATGAAGTGGGGTTGTCCATACGACTATCCCAGTTTGATCATGGAATATGATTCGACACCCGCCATCGGTGTTCTCTCCCAGCAGTGGAGAAATACAACTGGCAACGGGGTTGGTTACACGCCCTTCATTAACTATGTCGCGTGTTGCCTGGTCAAGAAAAGGTTTTTACGTATCCCAGTTACCGAGTAAAAACTTGGTGCTGTGGTTCATAACATACTCAGGTAGAGCAGTAGGGAGAGACGAGAGGTGCACCGTGCGATTCGGCAGTGTCCTCCCTTGGTTTTGTGCTTCTCCTTCCTCTCTAGATGGCTAATATTTTCGCAAAGTTAGGCCTAATGGTTAAGTGTACTCTCATTGACTTCGTGAGAGGGGAATCCTTCCCACCAAGTAACTCGTACGGGATGGTTCTCAACTTCCCTAGTCGGCAGGATGCCTCACCCAGGGGGGCCGCCTCAGCAACTAAGACGGAAGACCCGCTATCCACCTGGTCAAATTCTATAAATTTGATCACCGTAAGCACCTGACCTGCGCCCGCCAATGATCCTACAAACCGGAAACCATTTGATTGACGGGACGTGACAGGTGGGCATGGGTAGACGAGAGCATACCGGTATTGCTGCGGGACAAGAATACCACTCATTGAGTGTTGTGGGCCCACCCGCCCTATCAGATTGAGAGAAGGATTAGCCAGCAATACCGGTACGGCAGCGCCGGCACTGCAGCAATGCATGTTCAGCACAAATCTAAAGCTCCCGTCTCAACATTCAAAACAGAAATCAACGCAGTAACAGCCCCTACGGTATGCATATTACACAATCGGATCCACAAAACCATCACGACAAACACTTCCCAGAAATTAAAAATATTTCCCCGGATTCTATAGGACCTATTCATATCAACCCCAAACCAAGCCAATGCCCGCACACCCATCAAAAAAAAAAAAAAAAAAAAAACCTCCTCACCGAGAACACAATACATAATAGCACTTCCACCATGCCTGTGCACAACCGGCGGAACCGCATCTCACCCCGGCCCCAGTCTCTATCTATCTGCCTAGCCCAAAAAGAAATCCCCACAGCACAACGACAAAAAAAAAGCCACCAAACACCTCAAGGGAACAGCAAATAAACTCGCAAAGTTCCAGCGTTTCGATTCTACAGTCCAATCGCTGTCTTTTAGCCTGACGTGTGGTCAATATGCAAACGGCAGATTTCCTTGCGTGCGTGGCGCTTTCTTTTTTGTTTTGGTGCCAGGTGCCTGGTCGCGCCGTGGGTGGGGCCACCGGAAGTTTCCGGGTGCGGTATGATTGCGCTCCATGGGCGGATTCGGGATTGGACGGGGTATGGTGGTTGGTTGGTACCTGCGCATTGGTGGATAAGGTTGTGGAAGGTTGGGCGAGGGTGCTCAATCCAATTACCGTATGTTGTCCTAACTACACCTATCCAGTCTACATCAGATGAGGGTGCGGAATTAGCTTGCGTTGGGAGATGAGGTCCCGGAACTATTTTTTCTCCCGTAGTTGTGAAAGATTTCGTGGATATGGCCAAGGAGGAGGAGAGACTTCGTGAAGCGCTGAGCGAGAGGGTAGAGTTGGGAGCACTGGTGGGAGCATTCTCCATCCTCCCGCAGGCGCTCAGGAATAGTGAATGGCAACTTGGGGCATAACTTAGGTTAAGAAAGCGTTTTTAAATATGATAATATTATTATGATACTATGATAGTATGTGAAATGCTAGTCTTGGAAGGAGCCCGCAGAACTACATCATATCTTCGACGCTTTCGTAAAAAATACCGAGAGGATCAGCCCATACAGGGCCGCGGCGCTCGAGCACTCACCACAGTCTTACTACTACTACATCGTCACTTAATTCTCTTCCCAACACTTACTCGAGTACACAGCATCCATCTTTCCAAGTAAGGTCCAACATGACCCGCCTCAAGCACAGTACCATATCATCGCTTTAATTCTGCACTACTGTAGACTACTCCACACACCCCTACGCGCTCTACACGAATACCAATCATAACCTCCCCAGACGATTCCTTTACTCGAGTATACCGATAGCATATCCGGAGCTCATTGAATCACCCTCTCTCACTCCCCCATTCATTCCATTCCATCCCGTCCTCCGAATCATCACTCAGAACCAACTGCCCGGGTAGTTACACCACGCAGGGCGGGGAAACCCTGCATGGAAAAGGGTAGACCTTCCACACACAATGCTAGTGACGTCAATGGCCAACCAAACTCTTCATTCCGCTGCGAGTGAGAGGGAGCTTAAATGCGGACATAGCAACCGCCACAGCAAATCACATGGTAGCAAAAATGGCTCGTTTCTGCTGCTGCTTGTTCTCGCTTCATTCACAGAGCAGCACGGCGCGGGACAAAGCAATTGCTTGCTTATGTGAATTCCATTTAGAACTAGATGGCTGGTCTGGTTTGTTAGTTCCTTGTCGCCTCTTGTTTCTCACGCACTCTTCCTTCCGTTCACCGTGGGGTAGTTGGCTAAAAAAAAAAAAAAAAGTTTCCGCCATGTGTTGCGCAAAATTCTGTTCCCGACTGGAAGACTGTGCTCTTGTTTGGCGCCGTGACCGGTTTCCGACCCATTACAGAGGGATGTTTGGGTTTCAACTATATATTTAGTTTTAGCGAAGTAGCCGAGATGCAGAAAGCCTCATTCTTGCCGGTCGTTGCTATTCGTACTATATTTGTGTGATATGCAGAATGTGGCAGTCTACTTGTATGAATAATGCACAGATCTGCTTAGGGCAGACGTCCAGTTACGGAAGGAATTTATGGCTTTTATGCAGGGAAGGGCCTCGGACAGGTACTGCACTCGCGGTTCTTGGTGTGAAGTAACAGCGTATCGTATACTCGAGTACACTGGGAGATTATCAATTCAATACATCAATCGTTGGAAGAATCTCCCGAGACAATAGTTGAGTGGAGGAGGAGGAACACAGGGGCGTCGCCGCAGGAGGAATGCGGTATCCTGGGAGGAGGAGATGGCGGAGGAAAAAGTAATTGAAGTATCGTGATACCACTACTCGTACCGGTATTGTTGGAGAAACTTTGTCGGTCAATAATATACGTAATGCTTGATGTACCTGTAGTCCAAACCGAAAGCCAAGGACGAGGTGAGGTGGTGGTGGATTTACCTGGGGTACATGAGGATTTGCTTTTGCTGCACGCAATTCGGGTATCTTCTCCATCTGGAAGGGATTTTGGTGTATTTTCTGCGCAAGGCTTGCTTCATTTGTTCGGTTGTTCTTGGCTTCGTCTGTGTGGCGGGTAGGAAAATAAAGGCCTCAAATGGGGGGCACGGTAACCCGAACTGCTGCTGTACCCCTAGAATGTGACGGTGCTGGGTTTGTACTCGTACTGGTATTCTAGCACGGTAGGAGCGCCATTGATGCTTCACTAAAAGCAAAATCATCCCTTTGTAGTCGTATCGTAGCATGTACTTGTACCGCGTGTGCTGTGCTTGTATGCCAGCAGTATGTAGCTCTGTAGCCTGGGGTTAAAATAATGTGCTAAATGGGTACTTTGCAAGGAGCCGTATGGAGAGAGCGAAGTGACTAGTTACCTGTCAGATATCAAGTCGCAGGAAAAAGATACCACTACGGTACCATGCCCCGAACTCACGAGGAGGAAAATAGTAAGGCGAACGTACCAGGCGAGCTGAGGAAGAAGAATGCAGCTCGTTGCTTTTCGGGCCACAAATCATTGCTTTTTCATTAAACGTTCAGGACCGTTTTGCTGCTTGGCATCCCCGACAACGACGACAGGCCGGGAAAACAGGCGGTGAGAGTTAGAGGTAACAGGAGATAGGTCAATAAACCGCCGGAACATGAAATCAAATTGGGTAAATAATTGATGATAATAAAATAAACAATTGCCGATTGACTTCCTTCCATTATGACGATAGCTGGCGAACGCAGTGGATTAGCGGCAGTGGATGGGAATTTCGAGTTCCTTGCTTTCAGGCATAGTGGATAGCATGTTGGAAACGGGTGGAGGAGGTGGGGTTTTGTGGGATGGCTGCCGTTTCGGGGCATGGGTTGGGCTCTGGATTTGTGGGGTTGAGCGTGCAAAATACATTCAGTCCGACACCGCACTTATGCAATCCTGTGTGAGCGGAGGCAGAGCCTGGCATGAATTCATCTCACACCAGGCAACACCACACCAATGAGCCCCACAGGTATCTCAATACCGGTACTCATCAGGGCATAGCACGGCTACCTGTGACGATAACGCGCTTGGATAAGGAAACTAAATATGCTAATAATACCGTAAAAATAGTACTGAATAAACAACTATGATGTGGGCTTCCGTTGCTATTCCCACCTGCGCGGCGGTGTTGGCTTCGGATCGCTGTTTCCTTTCGATGATTCGGATTGATTTTCCCCAAGTGGGAGGTTGTCAGCCTTTGCCTGAAGATTAGCTTTTCCTCGGTTCGTGGGCATGCCGTGCTGCCCTTGTTGTGAAATTCCTCATGGTGTTCCGAGGTACAGTATCATATCAGCATGGCTGAGGTATGAACTTTAAAGGCGTTCACCATGAAAAGGCTCAGGTTGATGGATGGCAACAGTATTGACGGGAGACCCGCATATCGTTAGCACCGAGCTACGATAGCGGAAAGTTACAGCGTGGCGAGCCATTTCTTTGAGAGTTTTTTTTCTTCTCTTTTCTCTTCTTTAAACTTTATTCACCCCAAAACTGAAGCATCTCCGTGGGGTGAAATCGGCAGAAAGTTAGCCTCATCTCCATAGTGACCGACTTGACACAAAACTCCCGGCAGTCAGAGTTGAGGCCACGCCAGCTCTCTGCCAGTTTTGGAGATAATTATGAGAAGGCATGCTTCGCAGAATGATCAAAATCACTCGGTTGCTGGTGGAAACAAACACAGCGCACACATGCCTCCGACATTTCTCGAGCTCAGCCCGAACTGATAAGGGAGGAATCAGAGATTTCGGCACAGATCACAGATAAATGCTTGGTCTATCAAACGGTGCCCTTTAACCACCCTGATTTCCTTGCTGGCTTTATCGCTCGCGTAAGGAGAGAAAGAGGCGCCGGAGTATTTAAGGGATATAATATTATGGGGTGTGGTGTGAGCTGAAGTGAGCAATATATCGAATCAGAAATATTCCAGATCCTTTAGATGGTTACCGATCGCAAAACATTTGTGGGACCCGACCTGAATTTTGAAAATAGTTCAATTTGGGGGAGTCCAACCTCAGAGGGCATGCGGCATGCAGGGCAGCAGGCAGGTGCAGCTTCTTGCACGCAGCCGCACGCGACCACCCAACCACATTTCCTGCCGTGAGGATGGGGGTCAACGCCAGGGGACCGAGGCGAAACAAGGAGCACAGGGAAGTGCAGTATCGCACCCTATGCCGCCTTAATTTTACTTCGGGGGGGGGGGGGATACCGGTAGTTGGATGGTTGAAGGTGGAGGAGGAGGCATAACGGGTTGCTTTTGGTGATTATAGCGGCCGTTGGTTCCATCCTCCTTACTGTGTGCTCTTCCGAGCATTTTCGAGCATATCCCCCGGTGGCCGGCCACCGCGGCCTGGGCACGATACTGTACGTGTACTCTATGACATCTCATGCCTGGCACTGTACCAGTATAGGGGGAATGGCTACTGACAGCTGTATCAGCTCGATGACCAAGCACCAACTCACAGTTAGCTAAGGCACTATCAAATGTGGAGCGGGATTTCACAGAGCTTTCGTAAACATTGAGGCTTATTTCCGAATGCCCTTCGTTCTCATGACGCTGACCAGTGAGCTAAAGTTCACAAAATAGCGCGCAACCAAATTTCCGCGCTGCGTCATTCGCTACACAACAGGCGATGACCTAAAACGCACAGTGAACTGTGTGTAGCGGTTGCCTCCATGCCATGATAGGGGATTGGTGGGGTGGGAGGCCTTCAACGCCCTGACTGCCAGAGGACCGACAACGACAGTTGCGCTAACTTACCATCATCATTCACCACATTTGCTCACGGCTCCAGCCATGCAATTCTCCTCCAAGGGCCAAATATCCAACCAGGGCCCAGTGCACACGTTTGTTCATCGTTCACTATGACTGGCTAACTCGGTATCTCTGACGATATCACCCCTCCTCCACACTCCTTTCTCATCCGCCCCATCCATCCCTTCTTTCCCTCCCTCCCCCCCCTTCGTCCCACTCGTCTTCCGCCTCCCCGCACTACACTGCCTCGTCCTAGATCAGCACTCCCGTTCCAAGGGCATACGGCACCCACCCTTTCCCTGAAATGTTCTTCCCCCCCACTCCCCTGAATTCTGTCCCCTCCCCCCCCTCCATTGTCGTAAGTGGGAGACCACTCCTACTTTTTAATCCTCTTTATCCTCCCACCGGGCCCTCCTTTGGCCGATACACTGCTATAATACTGATTCCTATTAACCCTTGACCGGTTGACGTTGACCATCCGTTATCATTTCCAACTTGTTTGTCTGATGGCACTATTATTTTGACCACCTCTCGCCCTCTCCTCTCTCTCTATATCTCCCATCATCCAGCCAAGAGCGACGACAAATTCAGTTAAACCTAAACTGCCAGGTCCTCTAAATTCACAATGCGGCTTTCCACCGCCTTTGTCCTGGGCTTTCTAGCCGTTACCTGTGTCGAGGCAACTCCGGTTCAGAACCAGATTCTCCTTGGTCCGGGCGAAGTTGTTTCGGTGCGCGATGCGCCAGAATCGCAGCTCGGAGCTAGAAAGCTGAAGGGGCGATTTTTGCACATTACTGGTAAGTTGTCTTACCGTATTTAGCGAGTGATAATATTGGATGATTCAGGATTAACATTTTGCAGACATTCATCCTGACCCATTCTATCTCACGGGCTCTGATCCTAGTGAGCGTTGCCACCGTGGTAAAGGCGAAGCTGGTGTTCTTGGTGCCGAGTCCGCGGGCTGCGATACTCCATTCAGTTTGGTCAACGAGACTTTCGCCTGGATTAAGGAGAATCTCAGAGATGTCAGTTTCTCCGCCTTGCGAAATCCTGGCATTTGGGTAGGGGGGCGAAAGGCTAACAGAAACGAAATATAGGAGATTGATTTTGTCATCTGGACTGGCGACTCGGCGAGACACGACAATGACGTTAATATCCCACGGAGTGATAGTCAAATCTTCACGTTGAACCGGCGTATTACCGCCGGAATGATGGATGTTTTTGGGAAGCCGGATAATCTTGGTGACGATGACCCGACAAATGACTTGGTTGTCCCAATGTAAGCTTTAATCATACCATCTCTAGAACAAAACTTGCTCCGGGTGGCATCTTCTACGACTCTTGTGGTTTCTAAAATTGGTGTTTAGTGTTCCGACTCTTGGAAATAACGATATCTTTCCTCACAATATCATGACGGAGGGCCCCAATAAAATCACGCGCGAATTCTCGGATATCTGGAGGAATTTCATTCCACAAGACCAGTATGACTTGACACTCTGATTACTAATCATTTCTTGTTATTCAGCCATTTAACTAACATTTGTACTCCAGACATCACGTGTTTGACAAAGGCGCCTATTTTTGGACTCAAGTCGTGCCAGGGACCAACGGCAAGATGGGTTTGGCTAGCAAAGGCGGCCTTTCAGTTGTTTCGCTCAACACTATGTTTGTTTACCCTATCTCTCTCACAGTTTCGGACTTTGATTCCTAACGACAGCCTTAGCTACTTCTTCGGTTCTAACGCCGCTGTCGATGGCTGCGATCTCAAAGGCGAGCCGGGTTATGAACAAATGGAGTGGTTGAAGATCCAGTTACAATTGATGAGAGATATCGGGATGAAAGCCATTTTGATTGGCCATGTTCCCCCAGCTTGGACAAGTACAAAGCAAAGCTGGGACGAAACGTAAGCACCCTGATTCCTATACGATTCCCTTACTAAACAATCCTGCAGGTGCTGGAAGAAGTATGTTTTGTGGTCTAAACAATACCGTGATGTTATTGTGGGATCTATCTATGGGTATGATCTTCCCAGTCTTCCAATCTTCCGTCAAAGCCCATCACTAACACTATCCTAGTCATATGAATCTGGACCATTTTATGGTGCACGATAGTGACGAGCTCAAGCCACCCCATGACGATAGCAAGCGCAAGAAGAAGCCCAAGCAGAAGTGGCCCGGCCGCTCTGTTGAAGAGATGGTTGCTTACGAGATGGACCCCTCGGAATTCGATGAGGAGAACCCGGTTTACAACATCCAGAACGCAGAGTCATACCTCAATTCGTTGAGGGAGGCGTTTTCTTACCTTCCCACTCCTATTGGAGCTGTTGGCAAAAGCAATGACGATGACGATTCCTTTGACGAGAACCAGAACGCCGATTACTCTCAGAAGATTGGGGGCAGGTGGGGTGAGCGATACGTCCTCTCGATTGTTGGACCAAGCGTTGTACCGAACTACTTCCCAACCTTGAGAGTCATCGAATACAACATTACCGGACTTGACGATGTCAATGTGGTAGTTGGAGGATCTAATACTAAACCCAGCGACGATCTTCAAACTTTGCGGAGAAAGAAGGACCCATCTACCCCCGATCCACCTTCCAAGACCGCACCTCCCGGTCCAGCCTATTCCATGCAGCCATTCACCTTTCTTGGCATCACCCAATATTATGCCAATCTTACGAGGATCAACGGAGGCAAGAAGAAGGCGGACAACCAACACCTCGAATTGCGAGATTCCACCGAAGATAGAACGTTTAGATATGAGCTAGAGTATGACACGAGGACTGATAAGATCTATAAACTTAAGGACATGACCGTCAAGAGTTATTTGAAACTTGCGAGGGAAATAGTTGACGCCACTCTCCGAGGAAACAAGAAGAAGAGGCAGGATGACAGGGACAAGACGAAGGATATAGATGATTCTGCTGAGGAGTGGGGAGATCTAGAGGTTGAAGATGGTGAGGAAGTAGATGTTAAAGAGGGTGGTGATGTCGAGGAAAACAGGAGGAAGGGGAGGCGCAAGAACAGGAAGCATCATCATTACAAGTTCAAGGATCGCATCTGGCACGCTTTTGTAAAAAGGGCTTTCGTGGGTACCATGGAGGGCGATGAATTGGGTATGTGATTTCATTCGGGGTTTACTTTGATTTCGGTCCTTGGTTTCGGTTCTGGTTTGGGAGGGTCATATCATTTCGGGCTATTCTCATTGCATGGCGTTTTTATCATTCATTCTGATTTGGCGAGTATTGGGTCCATTCATTTTCTTTTCCACGCTCTTGTCGGGTTTGCATAGGGTTTGTGACTTTTTCAACTTCATTTTTTTAATGCAGTCGGTACTATACCGCATTACTACTGGGTTTCATGGGGTTCAGTGTATGAGTAGAGCAATCCAAGTGGACGGTGTATTAGTCAACTGGTATTCAAACCGACGTTGCACAGTACTCGCTTGTGAGGTTGACATGTGGCGAGAGGTTTATCCAGTTGACATGGAACTGAGCATACTGCCGTAGCACGCCTCCGGGTATTATATCCCACATTTCTCCATATCACCAGCACGTGGCTTTCCCCCGCCGACGAGTTACTTACGCGAGGTGCTTTATCCGTGTAGCGGCTTCCAAGGCTAGGGAATGTGTCTCCATATTCCCGAGGCACTGCCAGCAATACACGAAATTTCCGGATTTAGAGGCGAGACTACCAGCACACGAGAATCCTCTACGACACCAAGAATAGATCTACGGCCGAAGCCTCCCCACGTTGCGCCGAAGTTGGAAAATTTCCGGAGACTCCTCGGCACGAGCCCTATTTAGCCGCCATTCCGCTGTCAACGCGTCTCTAGGGTTTCCCTGGGACTGCAGTTAGGGTATTGCAGACAGTAAGCCTGTAGGATACCTGCAGCAAAATGCATCCTAATGAATCTACGCAAGGCCATTACGTCTCTTCCCGTGGCTGGGCGGATGAACACTGCGAAAGCCGGGCTTCGGGGTTGGCGCGGTTGCGGAGTGCCCTAGTGGGGGACTGGGCCATCGGGCATATGATAATATTATAAAGACTGTTCCTCCCCTTTAGTGAACAGGATAGTCACCTCCAGCTTAGGGCCTTGCGCTAGAACATGCCCCGTCCAAATATGTCCGTACCCCTACTACCGGTAGGCACATTGTTACTCGCAGCTGCCTTACTGGCGGCATGTTCTCTATTCTCTCCGGACCAGTGGCCCACCCAATCAGAGGTACCCTTTGTCTTTCTCTCCGACCCCCGATATCTTTAAATGCATGCTAATGTACTGGGCGGAAAGGTTTTCGGCGACTTCAGCGACTGGACGCTTCGCCAGAGCATCGTCGGACTCGAAGGCCGGAGTGACACTTGGGCTCCAGACACGGTCAAGATTGGGAGTACTATACGTACCGCCGCTACTACTCCATCTCCACTTTTGGCACTTAAGACTCCGGGATCGGTCTTTCGACTAGCAAGCCCTCGCCCCCGGGAACATGGACGGGTTCCGGCCTCGTCGCCCACTCCTACTCGTCCGATGGGACCTCGCCGTGGGACCACAAACGCTATAGACCCAACGTGATCTGCGGCCACTAGTCCAAAAACGCTTCCTATCCTACCACTTCTAGGCAAAGATCTAGAAATTCGAACTCCCACCATGCGCTCCAAATCCAAACCAAACATCTGATATTTGAGCTGAGCTCTCTAAATCCTACCAAGAGAGCGTGCTTTCATTTCGCAAAGATGGGCTGCTGGTACGTGTTTTCCTTAGTCAGCTTCTACAACGGGCTCGGTGCTAGCATACCCGCCGTTGCGGGGAGTCCAAGAGCACGTGGGGCCATTCACGGATCGTGCAGGCGCGGATTTTCTCGTCAGGGGTGGGGACGTAGTTATGGAGAGTTATGGGTGGGTGTATGGGCTTAGTGGGTAGGAAGTTTGGAAGATGGTAGGTAGGATGTTTTCTACTATCATTAGGGCTAGTCCTGGAGTTCCTCGAGTGAGAAGGGGAGTGTGACTTTTGGAGACGGAATAGTTGATACGGGGGTTAGTTGTTAAGCACCCTGGGTGGAACGGGATTTGGCACATCGAGGTATCATAGTCGGCGCTAGTTTGAAAAGCGCATGTGATGGATGGATGAGGGGTAGTCATGATATGAGCCCTAAAGTACGAGTATTCATAGGATGGGAGTGTATGATTTGAAAAGAGAGTGCACGAGGCAAAAGCGGTGAGCGCGGGAATCTCGTGGGTTTGCTTGCGGCTAGGAGTATCTGAGTTTCTGCCTATTTTTTTATGGGAGTAATCATAGTGATAGTGGTACAGTAGGCTCAATGGCGAGGGTTTGTCGGTCACCTGGTCTTCGATCATATGACTACCACAAAGTCACTGGCGATCGCTCGCGATGTGTGATTTTTCGTCAATCGTGGAAACCTGCTTGGCTCATCTCAACTTCCAGTGCACCAACCACCTTTTGGCCGATTCTCTTCTTGACCTTTGAGATAGCCCACGCCTTTTCTTATCTTCTACCTTTAGGGAGTCTACGCGAATAAGGAGCTCTCGGTTATACGAAATCCCTTATGGATCGGTAGGGTAATCACATACGGTATCTGCTGAACCTGGTTCTAACGGGAGCTGACGAGCGGCTCCTGCCAGTGATATCACTTTACCGCACCGCCGCATACGGTACCCTTCCTCGGCACCGCTGAGTTTGCAACCATTCTAACGGAGATCGAAAGATGGGACGCTAATCAAGAGATAGCATCTGTACGACACGAACTGTGAAGTGTGACCACAAAGAAGTATTGGAAGTTGCTGTTTGGGCGGAGTCACTTTGAGCCTAACAGGCGGGGCACGAGGTGTTATCCAACGTCGCCTTCGCGGGCTACCGGTACCGCGGATTTGTGTGAGGGAGGGGTGGGCCTATTTATTGGGCGAGGCTCATTCTTTGGGTAGCGGCCCCAGTGCCGTGCAAGAGATACGCCGATCCGAACAGTCAAGTGAAGCGTGGCCGAACACCACTTGCGGTCGAGACTCGAGAACGGGTACCGGTATGAGGGAGTGGTGAAATTACTATTGGGGAAGGGAGACGGACTTCAACATTCTGTGTAAGGGTTATAGAAGACTACTTTTGCAGTTGCCGCGTGTAGGAATGGGAAAGTTACGAAGACGACATTAGTACGGGAAAATATCAATCCTCGCGCTACGTAAGCTGCGGCCGAACACCGCCCTCACAGGCCATTGGAAAGGATAGCGAGGAAGTGGTGGAGATACTATGCGTCCTCGGAAAGCTACGACCTCCATTTCGATACAGGGCTGACGAGGGGGCTCTCTTTTCCTGCTTCGAACCTAGATATGTGCCACTTTCGCTGCAACAGCATGTATTCGTTCGTACTTGTGCGTGAGAATGTCTCCGTTTCTCGAGGCTTCGCCTCCCTTTGAGTATTTTTAGTCATCCTAGGGCGTAACTTGCTACCACTGGGACGACACCGTCATTCACTCCGCGCGGGTCCAAAAACGCCCGAGCTTAGAAGTGCTCTTTGGCCTGGCTGTAGTTAGCCGAGGGAAGCCTCGTCGGGCTTTTCGTACATACATACCGTACTCCATCCCGGTGAAGAGGAGGTTTACTTACCGGCAGCTAAGATCGTATCCCCTTGGCCACCTAAACCACCGGCCAAGTGAACATTTCGGCTATCCTAGTCGGCGAAGGCTGCTCGAAAATCAATAAAAAGAGATGAAAAAAGATAAAAAAAGATAAAAAATACTGTGGCGCAGGTAGGAGATGGGGTTCCTTGGGTAGCTCGCCATGAGCGGCATCCATCTCAGATGTTCTGCAAGAATAAGGGCTCACTGGCTGACTACGGTAGGAATACTATGTACGAGTAGATCGTTATCACAAATAAAATACCAAGTCCCAGTAGCCGCCTTTCTGTATATCAAGGAGACCAGGTAGAACTAGTAGCGATTATGTCTCAATGTGTTCCATGCTGGCCAGGTACGATATTCACCTATCAACTTAGATAGGCCGATTTCTTCTTTCCCTGTGGCTCAAACCAAACGGAATACGGCCTACATATATGACAAAGGGGATAGGCCTAGCACCATTGTCAGGTAAAAAAATCCAGCAGGTGGGATAGAAAGAGAGTACATGATACTGCTCCTATTTGAGTCTCAATAAAGTTCTTAATCTTCCAACTTCGTTCCTATACTTGAGTTGGCTGCTTGCTCCATGATATGATGGCTAAGCCCGATATCCAAACAATTGTTGGAATGTCAACCCATATATAGGAGGTTACGGACGTTCAACTACAGCTATCCACATTCGACGATGTCGTGATGTCGGAAAGCTAAGAGAATTAGCATACAGCTATCCCATAGTCCGTCGGGTGCTGCGCCCAAGAAATCTCGTTAAGAAAATGACGAGATCTGAGATTTACTTTTCCTTAATTGGGAATGGAATAATGGCATTTGGGGGGTGTCCTTCCTTAACTGGAAATTGTTAGATATTAGGGCAGCAGTAGGTACGGGTAGCTATCCTCATATGTGTTGGGGTTGAGCAGTAGGGTTAGTAGAACCGGTTGTTGGCTCTTGGCGGTCATGTATCTCTATATATACCTTCGGTCATAGATAGGAAATACACTAAGTCATTCTTCCACCACCACCACCACCACGTTCCTACAGAAATACCCTTCCATTCTTTCTTAGTTATTATTAAACTTAATACTCTAGCTTCCAATTGGGGGTCATTCTACAGATCCTGCCTCAATTCCTACCATTAGTAAGGCTCTTCTAGTTTTCATCCCCTTATTCAAATTAGAGACATCCTGAGAGGTATGCCCGCCCCCGGAGCCTCGGTGATCCACTTTTCAGAAGCACGCCAAATCATCAAGAAACCACTTGCCTACTTAATCTTGGTTCTTCGCAAGCCCTTACCCCCGGTATCACAATCCTCAAGACAGTGTTCTCAGGAAACCTCAAGTCACTGCTTTAAGGCAAAGCCCTAGGTTAGGAAACGGGACTCCACGCTATAAAAAAGCCCAAATGCTGGCTACTGGTAGTAGTACCCTCGTAAGAAACAAAATTAAGCTCTAAAATAATATTAGTCTAGGTTCGCTGCGCCAAGCTTGATATAAACAGAACCGTGTCTAGTATTGCGATACCCAAAAATCCATTGCCCCCTTCGGATCAGCTATCTAGTTCTCCCTATTCACACGACCTTCGGACTATTCGCGCCTTCCATTACTTACCCGGATAGAGGTTTCCGACTAGTTTCTTGTAAGGTACGGTCACTCCAGTGTTGCATCATGAAATATCATCCTTAATATCAACATACTCCCCGGACCCTAATTCTCGCTTGAGAGAGGAGCTACGATAGGAAGCTCTTTCTTTGTACGGTATGTCCAATTTAAAGAAACGGCCCTAGGAAGAAGTGGGGGCGAAGCCGCCCTAGGCGATTGAAGGCCCGAGTCTAGCAAATCATAAACTAGACGATCAATGAAAATACTAGCTAAGGATAAACAAACTAGGATATACATCTGTATATCTGCAGAGCTCACAGCTCTGGAAATAATCCCAACCCCCACTAACCCTCCAGAGCCAAGGAAATCTGAGGAAGTGCTCGGGTTATAACAAGGAGCCGCCAGGAGGGCAAACGAAAGATCCTTGCCATCTTGAAAACTAGGCCCGATACTTTATACTGAAGGGTGTATGATGGGTATTGTTTTTTTTACATATTATGCTGTGGATCATCAGATATCACGCAATGTACAGTATAATATTGATAAAAATTTAATACAATCAATATCAGAGATTACAGTGCGGAGGGAGTCAGCAAGCGAGGAGGGTCTCACGATGATTAGCACTTCATTGTTAGAACTCCCTGCTACTGCCTAGGGCGGTGGGAGTAGCTGAAAACAACCAGATCCCTTAACCTGTTTTTAGGCACTGGCTTTGTTCCATCTCCTCATAACTCCAAAATGTATAAACTGTGGCTCATCTCCAGCTAGCGGAAGGTCAAGTTCATTGATTGGCTAGGTCAGCTTTCCCCAAGTGAGCATATTCCTTTAACGGGCAATATTCGAACTAATCAAGATGATAGCCTTGTCCATGACTGCACCAAAAGCACTGTGTGCTCGTAATGTCCTGATATTTGTGAACACGACCACTACTGCATGATGCCAAGATCAGGGGGGAAAAAGCTGAATTTTGGCGGTATGCAATAGCAGTTGTGTTCACAAACGTCAGAACATTACGAGTAAGTGAAATTCGGTACAGTGCAGACGAAGGGATCTGCAAGCAAAGCGTAAAGACCTTGGGTCTTAGATATAGGGCCCCTGCCTAGCCCTTTGCGCCCCCTCACCCCTTTTATTGCGCAAAAACCCTAATCATACCCAGCGTCCTGGAAAGATGGTGGCAATATACCCAATCATCCTGCGGCGAGTGCGAGGAATGCCTAGCCCGGTGGAATACTTGGGCAGGCTTGGATTTGGGCTTCGGCTGTGGCTTCCGAGAAGACTACCGGTACTGGTACGGGACAGTATACCGTTAGGCTCTCATACCACGTCATAGGACATCATGCGGGAGGGCACATATGCTAGTCTTCGAGACACGACTTTAACCCCGCTCGCTGGGAGGATCCCGAAGAATAGTTATTCCGCTCTTCCGCACGTTCTGTGCAATGGCTGAGCCTGGGCCTTGTACAGTACCTAAATAAATTCACTGGATTTAACAAGAGAAAAAAAGAAGAAAATCAGGATATTCTATAGTACAATTACAACAAGATATAGGCATGCAAGCCTTGAACTCCAATAGTCACGGGAAACACCTAATGCTAAACGTAAACAAACACCTGTTCTTATGAAGTGTCCAAAAAAGGTCTAAATCCAAAAACCCCGCAAGCGAATCGCTGGTATTGTATACACAGGTGACGGGGGGGAAGAATAAAACGATATACAAATAAGGGTGATAAAAGGAAGAGATTTACGTAGCAAAGCTAGGCGGTCTCTCACCCGTATCCCACGCTGTTCTTTCCGCCCCAAGGACGAATTCTAGCGTTCCGCCTTTCTCAAATAGGTCGCCCCAGCTGAGCCAATTCTTGTCCCACCTGTTCCCATTCAGTTTGACGGATTGGACGAAGAAGTCGGTTTCGTTGCCGCCAGTTGAAGTGATTTTCACGGTCTTAGAAGGGCTTCCGAGGGTGAGGGTTAGGTCTGAGAACCAGGGTGAGGCAATGAGGAAGATTGTTGTTCCGGTCATAGGATACAGGCCAAGCATGTTCCAAATGAGCCAAGATTGCATCGCTCCACTGGGGAGGGTTAGTATAAGTCTCAGCTCAGCCTAGGTGGATTGGACTTACGCATCACTATTCCCTGGAAGACCCTGAGGGCCAGTGTTGTAGTACATCTTGGCGATATATCTCGACTTCTCAACTGTCAAGTCTTGTCGCCCGGCGTAATTGAATAGATACGGCGTTGCAAAGCCTAAAGGGCTTGGTGTTAGTATTTGTCCCGAGGTGGAAATATCATGGCAATCGCGGCGAACATACTTGGCTCGTTCCCAGGGTTAAATATAGTTCTTCCAAACTTCGGGGAACCAGTCGGGTTTTGGCCGGGCTCAAACATCTTCTCCAATCGTGCGACAAACTTCTCTTCGCCGCCCATGTAGCTTATGAGCGTTTTCATGTCGTGATGTGCGCCAAAAGAGTACTCAAATGGGAGAGCTTGGTAGTAAGCATCCTTCCAGTAACAGCCACCGCAGCTCAATGGGTCTTGAGGCGGTATTGGGAAATTGCCATTAATGTCTCTTGGTGACAAGAACCCCGCGAATTGCCCGCCGAAAGCGGTAGAGCTGTTATCCCATTGGTTGCGCCAATTCCTGAAACGCACGTCAGTATAGGAGGTGCAATATTTTCGGTGGTATAAAGGCACTCTACCTGGACCTGTTCAGGTACTTATCATACTCGGTAGTCTTTCCCAAGCCCTTGGCAACCTGCGATAGCGCAAAGTCATTTAGCGCATACTCGGATGCCCGAGATACGCTTCTAGAGTACTTTGTCGTGATGTATCCTCGCTCCAACCAGTCCGGTAAAGCCCCTCGACCCTCCTTGGTCGATGAGTCGGGCGCAATGCGATCGTTGTTATTTGCCGGGTTTACCTCGGCATCCTTGACCATCGCTTGGAAGCCATCTTCCCAATTGATCCTTCCGCGAACGCCTTTAACATAAGCGTCTGCGAGAACGTTATCTGCATTGCTACCTCCTTGGACTCGACCATTGAAGTTTGAGGACCGCCCGTCGGGCATGTACCCGTCGTGTCGCCAGATATCAATCGTGGAGCGGATGTACTCTTCGTACCGCTCTGGTTGGATGATGTGCATCAATGGGGTGTGACAACGAAACAGATCCCAGAAGGTAAATGTGTCGTCATACTGTTTTTTCAAATCAGCTTTAGATAATGCAGCTTAGAGGGCTACAAGTGGCTCACGTAAGGTTCTGAAGATTCCCATTTTGGATTCTCTCCTGTTCTATTTGATGGAATGATGTACATGCCATAAATCGCCGAATATAGGAGTTTGAGCTTTGCATCATCGGTCTAAAGATAGTATTATTAGCCTTTTGGCACTTTCTCACCATAGATTCGAAGGTTACCTCAGCGGTAGAAACAGTCGACAACACTTCCTCCTCCCATACTTGTTTTGTAGCGTTGACAAGGGCTTCGAAAGGCCGCTTTGCAGGAATTTCGGACTGAATGAATTTACATGCTTTTTCCGCCGACATGAATGATATTCCGATATCTGACTCTACAACAAGTGGATCGGTTGTGTTCCGGGATGCGCTAAATGAGAAGACTACGCCAACCCTCTTTGCCCCCGTGACCTCAGAGGCCCCTCCGTACGATTCCAGCACTTTATCTGTTCCTGAAAAGGTACGCACTTGCACTGGGTCTGTTCTGAATTTTCCACAAAAGTAGATCTTCCAGTTCTCAGCTAGTTTTTGTTTTTCACCTCCGAGTTAACTTTACTGATCCTAAGGTTTTACCAACAAAGACAAGGCCACCCCTTCTTACACAAGAGCTAACTTACCTAAATTCCAACCACCGTTGTAAACACCATAACCTTCGTACCCGTTGGTGTTTGCCTTAATGCTCCCTTCGACATAATTTTGCCCAATGCCTTGCCCACGGAAACTCTGCAGATGGTGCGATACGTCCACAATAACATGGTTCCCTGCCACTGAAGTATTTGTAGTTGCCCCGTGAAAGGTGTGTTTGATGATCCCGGCGTGGTGGCTAGCCGCCAACTCGACAGTGATCCCGCCCTCTAACGAGGCCTTGTACCAGCCGAGAGCTGCTTCGTCCGGTGCTGCTCGAGAAACGCCGTGATCGGCGAGGGGATTGTCCAGAGCACCAATAACTGGGTATTGCGAGACAACCCCATACTTTGGCGAACCACCAATCCCTGATTCGTGCATCATAGAGAAACCGTTGACGCGGCCGTCGGGATGGTATCCTGAGTACGCGTCTCCTGAACCAGGCGGTGGGAGTATATCAATCCCGAGCTTAACGACGCCATATGGCATGCAAACACCGGTGAACATATTCCCGCCTCCGTCGGCACCCATACTACGAATATCAGCAAAGGACGATTTTGGGTGCCAATGGAGAGGATTGGATACTTACAATGGTTGAACCAAGTGAGCGAGCTTTGCCACAAACGGCTTTGGAATTTCGTCGGGGTCCGGGAGACCATCCGAATCAGAGGAGCCTCTACCTGAGTGTAGAGAGCGCGGTCCCTTATCCAGGAGTCCAGAGGAATGGGCCACAACCATTATCAATGTGGTCGTCAATAGAACCACAACAGTGACTATTATTGCTATCCACCGCCTTTTCAATTTTCCAGTCCCTTTGTTGCGGAATGACCAATTGGATGCGTAAAACTTTGCCCACAGAGGGCTCGCATCCTTCTCTCCTAGCGAAACGTCCTCCATTTTCTGGCCCTTCTCCTGCCTCTTTTCGCCCCTTTCCCCCTCACCCTCTTGGCTAGGCCAATATTGCTTTCTAGTTATGATCTTCCCCAAGGCAATTTTGTTGTATTGATGTCACCCTGGCGGGGCTAGGAGCTCTCTGGAGGTTAAACTACCGGTAAGCCATCCTTCCGCTATATCGAGTGCAGCCCGTGGTGGCGAAGAAAATAGGTATTGGAAAACCCGAGCCTTCTGCGTCAAGGGCCCAAGGAATTTATGGGTCTTATATGTATAAGCAGAAGTGATTGCAGGCTAGCTCCAGTGTCGAGTGCCGCTCTACCCAATATTAGGTGCTTACGCTCCGGCCGGCACTGAAGCACATCCACCATGACCAACGGGGCCAAAGCCATTTAACTTGAGGGTCACACCAACCAGCGCCTGAGCGCCAGCTGGAAGTATCGAATGAGTTACGGTGACGGATAACCTGCGCCGATATCCTATTGTACGGTACCGGCAGTGCATGGAGAGCACAATAAAAAGGTACTTTAAATGCTGTATTACACCTGCAAGGGCGGGCAGCAAACAGCAATAAAGACGAAGCCAGCATGCTTTTGCCGAGGCTCTTTCAACCAAGTAATACCGGAAAAACTCTTGCGATTCGCTGTCTCCGCCGGTCCGGGATAAGTTTAGTTTGACAGGTTAATATAATTGCGTATACCAGTTAATAAGATCCAACATGTCCTAACCGCTGGCCTTATATCGTGACAGGGAAGCACTAACCCTTCTCAACACACTTTGTCCCCAAACCCGGAGACGTGCCGGAGATAGCGAATTACAAGAGTTTTTGTGGTACTGGCCAGTCGGGTCGCCACGTGCTCGGTGGTTGATCTGTCGCAACGAACTGGCGTTGATGATGCGGGCAAAAAGCTTGTCGCGGCAGCCATCTCGCAGTCTATCATACCGCTCAAGCAAAGGGAGCACCACATTCTTCCTCAAACCGGCCCGTTCTGAAGGTATTCTAAAACTAAAAAGTTGTCAGCGGCTGATCATGAAGTGCGGGGCAAGTATAAGCTAGGGTCACGGAACCAACCAACCAACACATGAGATGCTGATATGAGGCTTTGATGGCCTGTTCGTGGGTTATCCCACCTGCGCCAGGGAGTGAAATGGCGCGATTCGTGCCGGCACAGAGACAGCAAGCACCGCGGCGCGAAATCTGGCTCCCCAAATGACAGGAGCAACTTCCATGCCCCAACAGCACAGCCGGTGGCTCACCCATGAGGACACAAGACTATGGCACGGCATTCTCCCCGGTGGTTTGCGTACGATAGAGGCTTAGCAAAACAAACCCATCAAAAATAAGACGAGCAATACTTTGAGTTCTCCAGTGGAATGTCAGGTCGGATAAAGCCTTGGCAATGTCTCATGCCCCCAAAGATCCAACTCAATTGTAGATTGACGAGAGCTGAGGCTGCTTGGCAGGAGCTATTACACAAGCAAACCAGATCTTCCCGCTCCTTCTTGTTCGGTACTACGCCTTGTAGGGCCCTGTTATCTTCAAAAGGAGATCAGAACTCTGCAGGGAGATACAAGCACCAGAGAGATTTTTCCTTCAAGACAGCTATTCCTTGTGCCTTACAAGCGCTAGGAAGGATTTTTTCGCACAGTTAATCTACTTTAACCCACCAAATAATCCATCTTGTACGAAAACAACCCCCTTGCGCCTTGTGCAAGTTTACCTAAATTAACCGTTCGGCTACTTTAATAATGGGTCCGTGTGCCCAATTTGAGGAGGTGAGGCTCCCACTGGAGTTTTTTCCCAGCTTAGCGCTCCCGTGACTGCAGCCAATAGACTCAAGGATACCCCGTCGAATGTTCGTCTTTCCCAAGTTGGGCGCGGAAATCGATATAAATGTGTCAAGGATAGAGTTTTCTCTCAGTTAATTTAGGTTAACCCGCAAAATAATCCCTGTTTTTTTTACCCCCGACACTTGCATATCAGAACCCCTGAGTGAAATACCCACAATAATATTATTAGGCATTTTTCACCCTTTCTCTGGATGAAGGAAAAAAATAGTACGTGATATGCAGCAATGATTTTCTTCTACGAGATCTTGTGGATTAGATCTTATTTTACCCGGCACTATCATGGGGCCCCCAAAGACAAGGCTTAGTTGGGATGGCGCCGTGTTTCGGGCCGTATTTTTACTCGTATCATACAAGTACTGTACGAGTACGGTGTGGCTACCAGGCTTTGGAGCCAGTCCATCAAAAACTACAAGCTTATGCCGAGTGCCGAAGGAATCTTTCATCCGTGTTTCCAAGTGTAGGGTGCAGCGTTGGTGGTCGTAAGCAATGATATTATTACACACTCTCTGGGGAGGATAGTCAGGGGGTGGCTCTGGTCTATTTCAAACTCGGACACCGGTACTGTATTCATCTATCGTAGAAGCACTCGCGTGTCTAAAAACAACTCATCTTACATACAAGTATCGTAGAGACCAACGGCTTGGTTGCTTCTTGGGAGGGGATCGACACGCGAAGCGTTCCCATCGCACCCCCTATCGCTGCCGGCAACCACGGGTGAGCACTAATAATCCAGAGTTATGGGTTTACTAGTACTCGTACTCATCCCCGGAATCGGCACGAATGGTGTGGTATGATGGGCAGCACTCGTACACTTTTCTGATAGCCCTTATCATTATGTGCTCATCCTTTTCAGTTCAAAGGCATTCAACCCCAAAGTTGAAAAGCGTTTATGCAAGTTTTTCCAATTGGAGGAGTTTGGTCAGATCCGCTCGAAACTAGGCGCTCGAAAAACGCTTTTTTCGACCCCCCGGGGCTGAGCGTCTCTGTTGCGGAGTAAGATGTTGAGGCTCGCCTCTACTGTTCAAGGCGCGTCTGGCCGTCTGGGGTTTTCCAAGCCTCGATGATTACAAAACGTGTGCTGCAGTTGGGTTGGCAACCTGAATAAACACGAGTTGTCATAATTGGACATTTTCAAGCCCCAAGAAGTGTGTGCCTGGCCGTCAGGGGGATCGATTCCAAAAAGGTCATTCAAAAAAAGAGGAAAAAAAAGAAGAAGGAAAAAAAGAAAAGAAGCCAGAATAATTATTATGAGAAACACATTGGTATCTGTATTTCAATTCATATTTTTATTAATTTTTTTACCTTTATTCCAAAAATTGATGGTCATAGCAGGTTATTGTAGTCTAGCACACGGTTCCAAAATAAGAGTTTGCGAAATACTAGTGTATTTCAAAAACCTTCATACTGATATCATTGCTATCTCAAGCCCCAGTTCTAACTAGACATGATAATCAAAAGCAAAATACAATTTTGTATAGTTGGGGTCAAAATGAAAGCTTGGGAACCGGACGCGCGCTCCCTTAAAGTGTTAGCAATTCAATCCCAAGCACGACGCTGCAGCAGAGTACTGTACTAGTACTATACGGTACTTGCGGAACCTCGATCCAAGCTCGCTCAGCTACGAGAGCTGGGTTAAGGTAGCCGCAGGAACCTGATTGTCGTGCGATACTGTCTAGATCCTTGGGGAATTTAAGGAAACTTCCAAACCCCGAGATCACCCCCTGTCAGATAAACCGACCCACAGCGTGCCCATCACATTAGCCAAGGTGAACAGATGATAGATTCTGTCGCCTGGATGCACAACAGTGCTTTTTTCGTTTCTTATCAGGTCGCGGATTTGTTCGTGTTTGCAGCTGCCGGCACAGCAAAATCCCAGCAAGCACCCTAGAGTACTAGAAGAACTAAAACACCGGTAGTTGGGGACGGCGCTCTGGTGCAGGGGTTGCAATTCCAAAAGTATTGTATTTATTTATTTTCATTTTATTCCAAGTTAGCCGGCCAGTACATGAGTGATCAACAATGATCTTGCTGGATATGAAATTCCACGGCATTATATCAAAACACAACATGTACACTTCCATTCACAGAATCTTTGTAGAAAGAGAGGTACCGTGGCAATGTCTCAGTAGCGATGAAGGTATTGGGACAGAGCTCTGCCAGACATATGCAGTTCAAATTATGCAGAGCAATAGACCTACTGTACTCATCAACCCAGGGTCATTTAGTAGCACCTCTGCATGCCTCTACTTATGGCACCCAATACAAATAATATTGCTTTATTATCTGATCTAAGGAAGCACCAGAGCAGATAGTCCAAGAGATATGTATTGTACCTTTAGCTATTTGGAGTGCGGTCGCATGATACCAACCATGGGGTCATATTGATAATACCTGACAATTGGAAAGACAATTCAAAGTCACCTCTAATATTGCACAACAAGTCGAGAACATAGTAGTTCAATATGTGATACTTCATGATTTTGTCAGGCAAAGTCACTGGGCCACACTCGGATTAGGAAGGTGGGGAACCCGCGCCACACATCCACCATGAGATACGGAGGTCTTGCCCGCTCTGGACGGTTTCTTTGCGCAGACCTCTCGCCTCCCCCCCTAGGTTTATTCATGCCTGGAGAGCGTGTACTAGTACTGTACGCTTTCTCTCTAACCTGCAGGGGTGACAAGTGCCAAATTTTCTTACATTAAGCTAAACATTTGTTGGGAATATCGGGGTTATCCCGATTGTAGAAGAGGTAGTATCCAATTGCCAACACGATTGCTGGCTTTTTCACTTGGGATGGATCTAAATGGATCTAGGATAAGGCGGTTGTCCACTTCTGGCGCCTGTGCTAGCAAACTTTCCCCTTATTCCAGGGGAATCAAACATTTTTCACCACTTTAAGGGATAGCAGTCACTTAGAGGTTATGGAATTTGCCCACCAGAAGTGGGGATTGCCATTCGTGCCCCTCTCGATCCTAGACCCATTTCCAAAAAGTCGTTTCATGCAAGAAAGTCCATCCTAATCTCTAACCCTAGTCCACCAAGAGATGTGTGAGAGATGTAGAGGAATTACTTCCCTGCTTCTATCTTCACATCAACAACGGGTTCTGGGCGCCACTACTCGCGATGTCGAAGCGTCTTTAAAAAAGACTGCTATTGCATACCACCAAAATTCGGCCTTTTTGCTTGGATTTGGGCGGTATGCAATAGCAGTCTTTTTAAAAAACGCTTCGACACCGCAAGTATTAACCGCATATGCTGTGATCACCAAATCCCCTGGGCTGGCTTCTTAACCTCCACTCTTGGACAAAGGATTAGGTTAGCAGTGAAATCTGGAATGTCACCCATGCTTTACGCCACAATTTCGCTCCCCCCCCGGAATAGGTGGGTTCTAGCGCCCCTTTAGACTGCATGGCCATACCTTTCTTGTGTGCATTGCATCCCCTTCGAATAACCTTCGCCCCGCGACTATGCCCTACATCTCGACTTCGTCCCCTTGTGCTACCAACCTTTTTGCATAATTTCTCACTCATCTTGGAAGGCGGTCCTGGCTTTTTTCTTTTGCCGGGATATAGTGGTGATAATTGCACTCCGAGGGGAATTCTGCTTTAAGGGGATATTTTAATTATTAGGGCATGGTACTGTAGCGGGACTTCCTCGTCGGGCGTTCCCCCGTGAGTATTGGCAATCCTGGCCGCAAAGGCTCCAGAGAGGGTACCCTGCAGTGGAAGACACAAGGAAGCAAAGCCTCGCTGTAAAGGGTGAAGGATAGTTGCTAGATAGCCGTAATCGATTGGTTTGATCAAGCCACAAGAGCGGTGAAAGGTGAAGACTGAAAGAACAGGTTCAAATCACCGGAGAAAATCCCACCATCCACTCTCCTCCTCTGAAGAGTTTCCTCCTCTCTTAAATAACATGAGCACAACTACCCAAACCACACGCTTATTCTACCACGCAAGAGCATATGCAATCCTTAAAAAATAATACGCAAAGTCGCTAATGCTATCTACAAGTCCGGCAGTATGTCATCTACTATCATACTCCTTGGTATATCAACCGCACGGAGATATGCCAGACCGGACAATATACAACCGAAACTGCTCAAGAAATTAAACCTGGGATACCTTCACCAAGAACGGCTCACCACTAGAACACCGCCGATCCAAAAGCGACAATAACTCAATCTTCACATCTTAACTCAGCCCTCACCTCCGAAGGCAAATACCAAAAGCAGAAAGAACCAGGAACCATATGATAACCGCTAGTGGAAAGCCAAAGCCTGATAGAGCGTCGGGAGATTAACATGTATGTGTCCGCTCAAACACTTAACTTAGGTACAATAAACCTATGATACCTCACGTCGGGAATTAGCGGGGGTAATACTTATTTGAAATACAAAGTTCAGAAACCGGGCCGTATGTCACAGTATCCCACCAGTCGCATGTACTACCTAGTCAACCACGCCCGCCATCTGACAAACCTTCCTTCGAGAGGGAAGAAACGCGGGATCGGTTTGAAGATATGATAACATGAACTCGGGTGTTGCCATATCAGAAAAAAAACAAAACCCCCCTCTTCCCTTATGCCAAACATATTAATAACTTTAATGCATAAGTTAGCTGGAACCCGTACTCGTAGAGTTTTGGGATTCTAAAGCAAGGGGCATATGATGCCTTCGTCGTCGTCAGTACTTCACCCATTCCGCTTCTCATTCCTATAGAACCCCAGATGTTTTGGCTCACAGCCCGAAGGGTAAAGCGAGTGATATCTGGTGACGATGCGTCTCACAGAAAGTCGTACGTTAACTTACTCGCAATACTGTGGGTAGACTTGCAAGAGTCATACATAAATTTAAAGAGACAGTGATGTCAGGACTCCATGGGCCTGCTACTAAAGTTAGCTCATTTCTTTCCCACTGTGTAGATATCCGCTACCCGTGGGTGGTAAATTTCCTTCATGACCCGGCCAGATATTTTTTCTTCTTTAGTACTCGAGTAGACGGCCTCCCAGCCCATCCGGACACCCCCCTACCCGGACAGCTAAACCCAAATAAGAAACTTTCAGGTGGTTTTTTTGCTTTGGTTGGATGAACTGTGGCTACTGTGCTGGCCGCCGCTCGTTTCCCCGTACAAAACCCACCGATCAGCATATGCCCTGGTGACCTGGGAGGCCGTCTATTTACATATTTACAAGCAGCTTGCAGAGTGAAGGTGGATCCATAGCGCCATTCAAGGTTATCCCTGCTCAATGGCAACTATGCATCGATTTACACACCAGAAAAGTACGAGGCTGGTGACAAAAATGATGAGCAGAATTGCATGTAACAACCGAAACCATGCTACTTCACGCTTTCTATTCAACATATTCTGGGGGTGCAAAAAAATTCAAAATTTGATATCCTGGTCCAGAATTCTTTCAAATATCTCTCCAAGCAATTATAGATTATTAAAGAATTATTGGACACTTTGGCATGCAATATTGTAAAGTTGAAGTCAAAAACAGCGCCAAGCCTTGCCATTTCCCATACAAAATTGTCAGAAATTGCGCCAAGACCAATGTACCAACTATTACTCTCTTAACAATTCCTCAGCCAGTCTAGATACAGACTTCTAAAGGGTTGGAAAGTAAAATCTAGAGAATTATTGTGCAAATGGGCGAAGATTGAGCCCAAATTGCTTCACTAAATCAGTGACTAGAAGGTTGTGAATATGGCTATTCTGGGTGGAAAACCCTTCACTGCTCATCATTTTTGTCGCCAGCCTCGTACACATAAATTCCCCAAATCTACAACTTTGACGTCTTCTCCATCTCCCGGATTTTCTTACGGTAACTCTTGACTAACTCCTTAATCGCAAGATCATACAAGACATCTTCACTACCGCCTGGGATTCTCGCACTAGGGGCGTCTCTGTAGATGCCTATTCATCCATCAAATCAGCTCACGGTTAGGAGCAGGATAAACCATCAGTAGATAGTCTAGAAGGGAGTAGCACATACATTCAATCAACTCCCCCTTCCCTGATCTCGTCAATCCATTCCCGCCAAAAAGCAAAACCGCGCATCGAGCACTTTCATCGACCACCCTCCCAGCACTCGCTTTTACCAGTCCTGTCAGCCCGCCCAGCTCCCGATCCGCGTCCTCTTTCTTCATCTGGCTCATTTGATACGCAATCTGCTCAATCCATGCCCACATACTTTCTACCATAGCTCCGACCTTCGCAAGTCGATGCCTAACCACTGGCTGCTCTATCAGTTCCTTTCCAAATGCCTCGCGTTTGAGGACGTATTCCAGCGCTGTGCTTACGGCGACACGCGCTTGTCTCGTTGTACCGATGGCGATGGTTAAGCGTTCATGGTTGAAGTTCGTCATTATGTAGCGCATGCCCATGCCTTCTATGCCAATGAGGTTTTCGATAGGGACGTGAACGTCATCGAACTCTATATATGTGGTTCCGGAGGTAGCAAGCCCCATGACGGCCAACTCGCGGAGGGTAATGGACGGGTTGTTCTTCAGTGGGATGAGGAGTAATGAGAGACCCGCAGACCCTGGTCCGCCAGTGCGTACTGCGGTTGTAGCATAGTCTGCCCAGATCCCGTTCGTGATCCTGAAACGTTAGCCTGGGCCTATGAAGCAAAGGCACGAGGAGTACCATTTCTTTGATCCATTAACAATGTACTCTTTCCCATCCGCTGACTTTACAGCCGTGGCCTCAATCCCGGCAACATCACTCCCGGCTCCCGGCTCCGTAATCGCAATGCAGCTTCGCGCCCGCCCCGTAAGCAAATCTGGGATGAATCTCTCCTGCAACTGCCTGCTCCCGAACCTCAATATCGGCGGGACCCCGAATGCCATCCCGGCAGTAAGGGACGCGCCGGGACCGGACAACCCGCTCCTCCCCATCTATCCGCATGTCATGTCAAACCCTACCCACAGCGGCAACCAACAGGGCAAGCAAGCTGACACAAACCTCATCGGTGTAGATCAGAAAGTGCAGATAATCAAACTCCTCCACTTTTAGACCCCCAGCAAGTGTGCCCAAGCCCAGCTTCTTAGCCCAATCGATCGGCAGCGGAGCAGGAAGGTTCGGCAGGAGGAAGTTTGCTGTAGCAAACCTGCTGAAGATCTCTGGGGGAACCAACCCCTCCCGCTCCCATTCTAGGGCGCTAGCAGTGAGGTTCTCGCTAATGAAGGAACGACAAGCCTTTTGCCAGCGGTAGTGCGAGGGGGTGTAGTATGGAGACGGGAGGCCATTAAGGTAAGGAGGCTCGGAGAAGGGTATGGCGGCAGCCGAAGTGACAGACATGGCAAGGTTGATCGTTTGTATGTTTGTTTGATATAGTTAGGGGGGAGGGGCAAAGGAAGCAAAGCTAGGAGGGAGAGCGAAGCGCTGGTACAGTAAAAGGGATGTGAGTTGTAACCCTTTTGTAAGCTCTGAGAGCCGTGTGGCAGGCGGAGCCACTCGGGTCTCACTGTCTTCGAAAGGAGCTGAGGCCAGGTTGATGGGGATAAAGAAGAGGCTATCGTTACTTGCATCATACCCGCGAGCGAGCCAACCGAGGGATTCGGGAAAGCCTTGCACATGATGGATGTCAATCCATTTTTCTCCGAGAGAATTCCTCACCATCTTGAATTAATCATCACCAGAAGCGACTCTCCTCATTCAACACCGTAATATCAACGAAATCAAGTTAAACATTGCCTATAGTGCCAGGTTTCTTAGGCATAATTGTAGAGAAATATCTGCAGAATATAGGACCCGGTCAAGTACCCATCCTATCTAAACATTCCCTAGACCTCCGGTGGAACTAATTCATCCACTTAACCTTCGGACAGGGCTCCTACCATAGCAGCACACCAATGTCCCCAGAAACCAAAATGAAATACGACGATAATGAAACGGTGTAGAAACCTCCACTCTCCCTCCCCCGCACAATTCCTGTCAGGAGTGCAGGATCAATTCGTCCGCCGATTTCATCGTCCGCCCCTCTTGGTGATCATGTAATACCTTGGAGCTCTAGCTTCACCCCCTACAACCCTCTCGATAGCCCAATTTCCCGATGCTTCACAGGAGCCACCACTGATAAGGCCTTCTCCACCATCTCCCTCTCCACCAAATGCCCTATCAGCTACCTCTCCGCCTCCTTATGGCTCCCGACAACCCCCCCCACAACTCCAACAACAACCATGATCGTAACCACGACGACAATCAACACAATGAGCACATAAGCCCTCCATCGCTTCCTCCTCGCCGCATCATCGTCAAGTTCCAAAACCTTCACGCTCCCCTCCATGTCCCGATTTCCTCCCAATACCATGAACAACCCCTCCGTATTAACGCATATCCCTCCTCGCCTTCCCCCTTCATCTCCTCCGTCGTCGCTCTCCCGTTTATCGTGGTTACCGATGCCCTGCCCGGGCATTGCTTTTCCCCGCCTATGAGCCCAAGGGGGTTGGGATAGCATGGAGTAGTTTGGTAGGTGGGCGGGTGGGCAAGAAGGAATTCGGTGTGGGCAGATGGTGGTTGAGGCTTTGAGATTGATTTATGCTTATACTCGCTGTGCCTCTTACTACTACCAATCCTCACGCGCTTTGTTTTGCTGTCCCCTTTGCAAAGACGGGGGCGGTGTGGAGCACAGCGTCATGGACAGAGGGGGAGGGAAGGGGCGAGGAAGGGGCGAGGAAGGGATGAGAAGGGGCGAGGAGGGGTGAGAAGGGGTGAGAAGGGGTCAGAAGGGGTGAGAGGGGGTAGGTAGGGCTGTTTTAAGGATAAGCTAGCGACCGCACGTAAACTCTGCTTGTGAAGCACATAGGTGCTGATCATGGGTTAAGGGGATGCGGTACCTGGTTGGCTGCTGGTTACCTATAAATTGTGGTACAGTACTCGTTCCCGGCATGAAGAACCTAAACATTTGGATCTGAATTTAGTATGAGCGCTCAGATACGCACAGACAATTTTCCATACAAATTTTTGATCCCGCGCTCAGGTTCCGCATGCCGGGAACATGTACAAGTATATTCATTCGTGATCTTACCCTCATCTGAGTATCTTTTATGGTATTATAGTTTCGGGCAGGAATAGTCCTTACCTGAAAATACAAAATCTGATGCTCCGGCCTGATCTTGGTGGGTGTACCGTGTTTAATGATGCCTGTCTGGGCCTACTTGAACCTTGACTTGACAGGTAGAAATTGATACCAGAAGATCGGAATGTCGAATCTTTCATGCCTGAGTGATTATTACATTGGTCGGGGGAAGGATAGATGGAGTAGGGAGTGGCGGTCGGGATTTATTCGTTGGTCCGTCCCGCTCCAGCTAACTTAAACTTCCAAATCCAGACTGTGGGGGTAAAATTTCGAGTGCTCCTCTATGACCCCCCGAGACCAGCTATGGTGTGGTCCAGCCTGAGATTTGTCTGGTTCCCAACAGAGAACGTGAGCGGAAGAATACGGTGCGCAAGAGTGGGAAAGGGCATTGATGTCCTCGATGTGCTCATCCTGTCCTAAACACCATAATAGTGATTTAGCTATCTCTAATGGTCTGTGTGAGCTCTGGCACGGCAGACCCACTGTCCGCCCCCATTCGATTATTCATTTTCGACAGAGACTGTTTTGCTTTTTTGACCATAGCTGTGGAACGGAGGAGCAGTGTGTGAGCCGATTATGATGCTTGGCTGAGGTTTATACCTGTCTTTATACCTGTCAGGCATGTTATCATAATATAAGATCGCTCCTTCCTGGTCTACAGCACCTATGGGGTTGAAACTTGCCATCGCCAGCGAGCCCAGGGTGGAAGAACATTGAACATCCCAAGCCCTGTCTGTCTCAGGCAGTTGAGTGCGATACCCTTGTGACACCTCAGTTCCCAGGTGGGAATAAACCAACTCTCACGGCAAATCACTCATGGCGAACGGAACAAGCAATCCAACTTTTTATCTGGGTTTTCTGATTTTTTTTCCGCCATTTTTTTTTAGTGTTTTAACAAAATTTGACTCCTCCGCTCGTTATCCTTCTTCCCTAAAATCATGCAACATACAACATCCGACAGACTGAGAGTGAAGAAAGAGATCCCCGTCACACAACTAAACAAAATCCTTTCCTAAGAGAAACGAGAAACAATTTTTTTAAACAACCGAGTTATTCCGCCAGTCAATCCTTATCAATAGAGAGGATGAAAATGCGGGGGAACTCAGTCATGGCGTTGGGAGCAATTTGCACCAAATCTGCAACCTTGGGGAGAATTGTGGAATTTGCATATACCCCCTCCGCCACGACCACCGCGGCCTCCACGACCTCCACGGCCACCACCATCCCCGCGGCCGCCGCGTCCTCCCTGGTCACCTCTGCCACCGCCACGGCCGCCACCACCGCCTCTGCCTGGACGTTCGGGAAGTACGAATTGTCGTTGGCCGCCGCCATCCGAATCGTGACTGAACCTACACCTGTCGCCGAAGTTACAGGTGCCCGTATTCTGATAGCTTCTGCAGACTCCACCTCCGCCTCCCCCGCCTCCGCCACCGCCACCGCCGGCAAATCCGGAGAAGCCGGCGGATCGTGGTGCTGTAGACTGGGTTCCGTCCCAGAATACTTCGTAAATATCACAAGTGTAGCCTCGACCGTAATCGTCGAACCTCAGGTCGTCTAGGAGGTTCCCCCGGGCGTCGAACATCCATTTTGGAAGCACAATACTGAGTTGTTCCACCCAGAAGGGAATTGGATAAGTTCGTGGAGGAGGGACCTCCCACTCTTTGGTCGCAGGGCGTAGTTCTATAATTGGTTTTGTCCAGGCTTCGGAGATAATTTCTGTCGGTTCCTTCACGGGCCCCCCCCTTCCGCCTCGGCCTGATTTTTGCATATCTGGCCCGCTGGGTTTGAAGGGGATAGAATCGGTTGGAAGAGTTTGGCTTAGGACGATTCTATTGAGGTGACGATGAATTGGGGTTAGTGGGTCTACGACCATGCAGAAAGCAGAAAGTGGGGTTTGGGAAGGGTTGATGCCTCTTATTTTTTATATTTTTTTCCCCCTCTCTGCACTTCCTTAAGTTCGATTTGGTTCAAAGGTTGGCGAGCGAACCGAGGATTGCTGACTTTTTTTTTCCTTTCTCTTCCCCCCTTCTTCCCCGAACTGCCCCTCTTTTATAGGAACAGCGAGAAGGGGGAAGGGGGGGGGGGGGGGGGGGGGGGGGGGGGGGGGGGGGGGGGGTTAGGGGGTGTTATAAAT